>Ga0257114_1002336_pt1 | contig 12756 bp, 5 predicted proteins | sample SI112_10mmetaG_FD_190149 | JGI IMG/M metagenome (GOLD analysis project Ga0257114, IMG submission 190149) | Marine microbial communities from Saanich Inlet, British Columbia, Canada - SI112_10m | ecosystem: Environmental > Aquatic > Marine > Inlet | place: Canada: British Columbia | collected... | reverse complement strand
TCCAATCTGCACCCGGAGAAAATTCAGAATCATCGCAAGACGAAGCGATTTCTGTGATTACGATCGATTCAGGTTCCGTGTATTCAGGCCAAACTGGATTTGCACTTCCTGGGGTAGCCCATGCACTGTTCACCCAGTCGTTCAATCCCCATGTGGTGGATGTTGTGGGTGCGTTAGCACCGGATTGTCCTGCACCAGCATGAGTTTCTGTGTTGTTGATGAGAGAACCACCCTCGAGAGTCGTTGTCCATTGGGCAGTATGAGCAATTTCTCCATTTCCATCAATGAGATTGATTTGGTCTGGAGTCGTGTGTTTCAGGTAGAATTGAGATGTGCCATTGAGAGCAATCAGTGTTGTTTCACCAGGAGCCAAGATTGTTGTTGACTTCATTGGCATGTTGTATTGGTGCAACATGAGGTTACGATTTGCTGCGGATAATCTCCAACCTGCAACATCCACTTCTGTCGAACCATAGTTGTGAATTTCAATCCATTCACCACCAGGGTATGATTCCGAGTCGGAACCTACTGCGTCAGGAAGTAACTCTGTGATTCGAACATCACCAGTTGTTGCGGTTGGAACTGGCTCTGGTTGCCCAGGTGTTGGATAGAGGGATGGCGACCATGCATCAACATAGTTTGTACTGCGTAGGAGCGAGATGTTTGGTCCGTAATTCGTGGCATACCAAGCCATGTCCATAATCATGGAAGAAGCATCGAGCAGTATGAGATGGTTGTAATTGTCCCAAAGGCGTGTGTCTGCAGTAAATTCAACGATTCGTCGTTCCCCTGATTGAATCGTTGTGCTTCCCTGCGAGCTGTTTGCAGCAATTGTTCCAGGGTCGAGGAAGGTTCGATTCCCCATGCCGTCAATAATAGACCATCCGTTAAGGTCAATGTCGTTTGTTCCAGTATTGAGTAATTCAATCCATTCACCAGAAGGTGATGCATTACCATCATTGTTTGAAACAGGCATGATTTCATTGAAGCCCACTGATCCTGTGGCAGTAATGGAATCAAGAGTAGGGATGTTTGTGGCGTTTGGTGATGGATACGTTGAGATAATCCACATTCCACCAGCAGGATTCTCCTCAAGAGAAAATCCTGGTTCGTTGTTATTCCAACTGACTTCGTCACCAATACTTCCATTCGGAAGGTAGAGTCGAATGGTCTCCTGGCCGTTATTCAATACACCACTGCTGGATGTTGTATTGACAGCGACAACTCTGGTTTGGCCCGGTTCAATCATATGTGTTGCATAATCTGATGTTGCACCCACGAGATGAGAGGAATCCATTTCAATCATGTTACCTGCTTGATCTTGTAACCACCATCCCGACATGTTGATGCTTGTGGTTCCGTTATTGTACAGTTCCACCCATTCTCCATTAGGCCAAGATGCGTTGTCTCGACTTGGCCATGAGTCAGCCATGACCTCATTAATTTGGAGATCGCTCGGGAAATAGGTAGGCCCTGCACTTCCTCCACCACTGTTCGATGTGCCAGGTGTTGGATTGGATGTTGCGATCCAATCCGCATATGAGTCGGATGGATCTTGTTCTAAGCTAACTCCAGAGGAACTGGAGTTCCATGTTGCTTCGTCTATCCAATTACCTGATCCATCATAGAGGGTCATCCAGTCATTTGAATTAGCCACGTAGAAGTTGGAATAGCCATTTCGAGCGATGACCATGTATTCTCCTGGCCCGATTGTGTAAGTAGATGCATTGTTGGCATCATAATCAACAATACTGTTGACGTCAAAAGTAAGTGTCTTTGCTGCTTTGTTTGAGAAATACCAGTTGCGAACATCAACACTCGTCGATCCTGAATTGTAAATTTCGAGCCATTCTCCACCAGGATACATCGCATCATCAAGACCATTGGGATTAGGTAATGCTTCATTGATGCAAATAGCCCCTGAACAAGGTTGACTGCGAGCGGATGTGGATTCTACTGGTTCAACAAACGGTGTGAGTGGAACGAGTAATAGAAGGGCGAGTAAGAAGTATGATTGGCCGCGCATGGTGTCACCTACAACACAACCTAACGTTATCCCCCTCATATCTTTTGGCGAGGTGGAGTTTCCCTTGAATCAGATGAATCCAAAGTTATCTGCCATCTGTGCGAATGTGTAAATCATGATTGGGACAAGGATAATTCCCATTCCGTGGCTTCTTCTGATACCTATTCGAGGAGGCATCATTCCAAGGATGGTCCCAACGATAAGGACACCAATTCCAACGAACCCTGTTGATAGCCATACGAGAGCAGCAACGAAGATAATAACGCCCATGACCATGGATTGCAATGGGATTGCAGCGTGAAGTCGTAGCATCCCTTTGCCAACGATTTTCATAATTGGCATTGCCATAATTCCTGCTGCAAGGCAGACTGCGAGTAAGCGGATGAAATCGGCTGTAGGTTCTGTTGAATTCCATGTTTCGATAGGATACATCATTTTCAGAGCGAGTGTTGCTCCAGAACGTGATCTTCCGATGATGTAGAGGAACCCGAGAACCATGACGGTGACGGCCGTGTTTACTGCAGAGAGAATGGCTATGACTTCCAAATCCTGTTTTGTTTGAGGACCCTCATGACCACCCTCTGCTTCAGCGATGGCGATTTCAAGCAATTCGTCATCTGAAAGTTCAGTCAATCGGCGAGTTTCCCAATCCATTCCATAGCCTTCTTTTCCTTGCACCTTTGCTGCAACGTTTCTTCCACCCATAACCAAAACGGTTGCTTGTGAGGCGGTCATGCCAGGTAAAACACCCATGCTCGCTCCTGCTACTGCTGACCAAAAACATGGGGCAATAAGTGGCTTTACGGGAGGCAAATCCCAGTTCTCCCGTTGAGGCGGAAGATGACTCGTCGTGGCATAAATGTCCAATAAATTCGCAATACCGAACAATCCTGCAAGACTCGGGAGAAGTAGCGATGGCGATGGCATTCCTACTGGGCTGTCAACAGGAAGTTCAAACACAGCCCATCCGTACAATCCAGCAAGAAGGAAAAACACTGTAGCGGCAAAGAATCCGGCGAGACGACTGTCATTCCCAAGTTTTTTGAAGGTGACCTTTTGAACCCATTTAGGCCAATCTAGACGTGTTGTTTCAGTTGCAAGTAGGAGCAAGGAAATCGTAAGAAGAATAACTGGCAACCAACTTCGCATACCGTCATACCAATTGAGTTCAGGCCCAAATGCAATGCGTGCAACAATGATCAGAGGTAATGAGAGAAAAAGCCCTAGTTGTGATCCTCTTGCAGACCATGCAACACCTCGAGCAGCATTGCCAGCTAAGAGCATTCTATGTCCGGGTAATAGCGATAACGCTGTATCCCCGTCGGGCGCTCCAATCAGAGCAGATGGAATGTAATTTAGGAAGGTGTGAACAGTACCAGTGGACACGATAATTGCAGCAACAGCTGAAAGTGGAATGCCGAGGTCAAGAAGCGCAGGCGATAATGCAAGTAAAATCAATGCAACATTGTTGACGTGGAAACCAGGGATGAGTCCAGTCAAGGAACCCAAAAATACACCGAAGAAAAGAGCCCCAAGGAGCCACCCTAAGTCAGTGAAATATGCTTCAATCATCTCTTCACCCCATCATTGCTGGTCGATGTATTCTTGACGATCGCCGACACCATCTCCATCGGAATCTTCGGAATACGAACTTGTTCCGATTGAGTTCTCAAGAGTGTCACTGAGCCCATCGTTGTCTCTGTCATCAACGTCTGCGCTTTCTAGAGCGTAAATTACTGCCATAGAATCGCTGTCTTCAACTTGGAGTAAACGACCTTCCCATGTCATTGCTGTTCCAAGATGGAGTTCATCAAGACCAATCGAATTCCCGATTGCGTTGAGTCGGACTTTCTTTTGACTCCCCGGCTCTGAAAGGAACCATGTTCCGTTTTCTTCAACAGCTAGACCATTTAATCGGACAACCTTGTTCTTGTCATAGCCCCATTGTGTTGCTCCATCGGACCAGAGGAGTGTAGTAGGATTCATTTTGTCTCCTTCTGAAAGGTCATGGACCAGTAACTCTGCTCTCATGTTTTCATCATCCCATGAAACAGTTACGTCTGCAACGACAGCTTGGCCAGCTTCAAGCCATGTCGACCGTGGTCCTGGAATCGTTACGGCAATACTTGTCCAACCCGGAGTGTATCCAGCAGAATCAGCAAAATAGCCTGACTCATCTTCGACGCTTGGTTCAACTGCATATTTCATGTAAGCTGCCACTGTATAATGCGTGTTAGGATCGCTTAGGGCAGCAATTGGGTTTGCACTAAGCATCAGAAGAAGATCATTGATGGTCGATGTTGCTGTAAGTGACTCATCGGAGTCACCACCTTTGTCGAGGCACCATGAAGAGATTGCAGTGTTCCATACAAGGCGTCCTCGCATCTTGATTGCTTTCCCTTCCCAGGTTTCTGCCATGGACTCATCATCGTCACTTGGTATTACACACAAAGGTGAGCCTGCGGAACCAGAGAGTTCCCAAGTATCGTTTTCGATGGAAAGCATTCCAGCGACATCGACAGTTCTGCCTGATTGATACATCCATGTGGATTGTGATGACCAATCAAGCAATGGGATTTCGATTGGATGATTTCTGTCAACCATGATTTCAGGTCCTTGAACTCCAAGGTTCCAACGTAACTCACGTTGTTGGTAAGATAGAACTCCTTGTACAGTTACTTTAGATCCTGCTTCAATCCATTGTCCAGTAGAGGAATGGATTGTCATTCCTATTTGATGTTCAGAGTTTCCGTAGTTTGGATGGTCGCCAAGTTTAGCGTTTCCAAAGGCGATGTCTGGAGCGATGGATTTTGAGATAAAACCGGTGAGTTGGATGATTTCGCCATCAAATGCTTCTGGGTTGATCGCGATATCTGATATCGCCAGCAAAGGTACATCTGGAATATCAGATGATTTCCAACTCATAGCACCGGCTCCGAGTGCCTGAATCCACATCCTCCCTTCGTAATTGATGACATCGCCTATGATGGTTACATTTGTGCCGATAGGGGGTGTATCTCCTGGCCGATACCATCTTAATTCAACGACACCAGTGCCGTCGTCAATAATTGCATCAAGTCGATCATCTCCTGAATTATATGGGTCTTCAACCCAGGAAATCAAGGTACCTTCAACCTTGACGACTTCGTTGACATAATTCGTTAGGTCGTCAACGTCGACCACAGATGGTTCGCGGACCATAGCATACCAATTTAGGGTCGCGACTAGAAAGAGCGATATGGCAAACATGACCCATAATCTTGGCCCATTCGTTTCCGGGTCATCTGTCGATAATCGAGCGAGAAAGGACTTGAGACCATCCGCCATGGACAGTGGTTCCGCCTACAGGGCATAGCCGTTGCCCTTCGACTTTCTCAGAGGAGATGCCTTGAAATGCAACGGATGAGCAGGGCAAATCATGCGAGACAGGGTTATCCGCGATGAAATTCATCGTGATATCTTGGTGCCGGCACATCATGCTAGAATCATTGACACGCATGAATTCCAACGATTACGTAACGTGCAGCAACTTTCAACCTGCGAATTTGTGTTCCCTTCAGCGACTCATACTCGTTTCGCTCATTCACTTGGTGCTTATCATCTTGCAGGTGCACTAACTGATTCTTTACAAGAAGTTCAACCAGGTCTTCTATCAAATGATGATGCTGAACTTGTTCGGTTAGGGGCCCTGCTTCACGACATTGGTCATCCACCTTACTCTCATCTACTGGAAACTCCAGAGGTTTTCGCGACGTATCATTCACACGAACATTGGGGCCGAGTCATGCTTGAGGATACATCTTCTGAGATAGGCCAAGTACTCGATGAGGTTCTGGGCAATGAGCGAAAAAAGCGTCTCTTCTCAATCCTAGATGGGGCAAAGGAATGCGATGGTGTTTCAATCGCTCCGTTCCTCAAAGAAATAATCAGCAGCCAATTGGATGTTGATCGAATGGACTACATGATTCGAGATCAAGCGAATACTGGTGCTCAAATTGGGGGATTTGATAGTGCAAGAGTAATTCGTGCGCTGAGAGTAAACGATCAAGGAAGGCTTTACGTGAAATCGTGGGGTTTGCCTGCCATTGAAGCGTACCTCGTAACGCGATATCATATGTACAACCAAGTTTACTTCCACAAGGTCAACATGTTGACACAAGCATATCTCGTGCGAATGCTATCTCGTGCTAGAACATTGGCGGAGGATGGTAAACTCGATCTCGGCATCGAAGTTGAACACATGCTCCTCAATGATGACTTAAGTGCAGAGCAATATGCTGAAATTCATGACGCTCACGTGAAGGTAGCGATGAGTCGATTCTCAAGAAACTCAGATAAGATTCTCTCAAATTATGCATCTCGTCTCATGGCTCGCCGGGATTATCATAAATCACTTCGGATACCTTCTCTGACCTCTGAGATGTTTGTTGTGATTCAATCAGAAGTATCCGCTTTCTTGGAAGGTGCAGGCTTTGATCCAGAACACGATTTGATTACTGCTTCAATTCGAAAGCGAGGGTACATGCCTTACGAGCAAGGCATTATTCTCGAAGACGGGCGAGATGCAGCCGAACATTCTCCTCTGATCCGATCTTTGTCTCAATCTGATGAACAGATACTGGTTTTTGTTCCTGAGCAAATCCGAGACGAGTGTGAAGCGTTGGTACGTTCCAAAACAAAACCATCACAATCATCACTTGCAATGTTTGATTCGGCAGACTCATGAACTTCGTGTCCTAGCATGCATCATCGGGCCTGTAGCTTAGTTGGTTAGAGCACCCGGCTCATAACCGGGCGGTCAAGGGTTCAAATCCCTTCGGGCCCACTTTTATTCTCCTTAATTTTGCTTTCAATCCTGCACTTCCCGGCAAAATGGTTATGAGGGTCGATATGGTGGCTTGAGTTAGTGAGCACAATGTCTGGAGTTAAGAGAACACTTTGCGTTTTGACCCTTTACCTAGCTTCGTTATTGCTTGTTGCCGTTCCTGCACAAGCCCAAATTCCAACCGCTGCGGTATCCATTACCTGTGCTCCAGCAGAAATCAAGGTTGATGTCAAACCAGGTTCAACTCTCGTCGGATTCACAACTTGTACTGCATCCAACCCAACAGCATACATCGAAAAGATCGCACTTTCAGTCACATCAGATGGACTCGCCGCCGCTGCACCCGGTGATATTTATGTCGGGGCAAACAGTGAGGAAGACTTCCAAGTTGTTGTCCGTGCTCAACCGTTCATGACTATGCAAGCACGTAGTCTTGTCGTCCAAGGCAGCGTGCAAGAAATCCAAGGCCTCCCTCCAGGGAACCAAGCAACATCAGGAGCAAACATGATTGTATCAATCACACAATTCGCTCTTTTGCAAGTTGAAGCAGTCGAGCCTTTCGTTCAACTCATGCCTAAGACTGACAAAGACTTCGAATTCAAGGTATACAATCTTGGAAACCAATTCGATTTCATGAAGGTCGGTGTCTCGGAAAACTCACGTGAGAAACTAGAAGACGCAGGATTCAACATCAACATTCCAATCAGCAAGGTCAACGTAGAACCAATGGTCGCTCCAGCAAAGGTCCGAATTCAGATTCGTACCCCTAAGACTCAAGGATGGACCGATGCTTACCACACGCTCGACTTCTATGCTGAATCAGACTTCTCCTGCAAGAATGGTGGCTGTGACCGAGAATCACAAATGATTACGATCTATGTTCGTGGTGTTTACCTCCCTGGCTTTGAAATCATCCCAGCCCTATCAATGGTTGCTCTCGCAGCTGCAGTCGCTGGTCGTCGGTTCTTGGGAACTGAAGACGAAGAAGAAGAGTGGCGAGAAGCTGCCCCCGGTCTGTAAGCCGGAAAAACGACACTATCTCCGCTCGTATCGGGGTTGGGTTCTTAACCTCCCCATGCGACGAATATATGAGATGAGCAAATGAGTGGGCTATTAAGCAAGGCTAATGCCGTTGAAGAGACTGTTGAAAACGAAGTAAAAGCAGAAACAGTTGCCCAAGTATCTCCAGCCGTTCATGATGGTGGCGGACCAGATGTTCCAACCATACTCAAAACGGGTGGTTGGGTTGTTATCGTTATTGGCGGTTTGTTATCTCTACAGGGTGGATCTTGGGGGATCGTAATAGTACTAGCCGTCCTCGTTCTCGGATTAGGTGCATTATTTGGTGGACAAGCACTTTCAGAAGAGGGTGTGAATCCGACAAAAATGGGTATTGCTGCTGCATTAGCAATCCTTCTCACAGCAGGACCTTATGCTGTAGGACTCTTTATCAGCGCACCAGATACATTTGCAATTACAGATTTGGAATACGATGAAGAAGATAATCAACTGACTTTTATGGTTCGTGGTGGTATTGAAGAAGCTACAGCAACAATCAACACAATAACTTCCACCGGAGTTGTTACAGAAGTGTGGTCTGGTTCTGAATCAATTGGCGATAATGGTGCCCGATTCAAGATTTCAATTGCTGATTTCTTTGAAGGAAATAGCGAAACGTGCATATATTGTACAGATCCATCGCTAATTGAGTATCAACTCGTTGTAGATGATGGCGAAGGCACCTCCTCTTCTGTCGATCTTAACCCTGGTTTTACCACACGTGAAATACTACACGCGGGAATACAAATTCAAGATCACATGACTTCGGAGAATTCTGGTACTGGCAATTCAGGGTCGACCACGACGGTAATCGATGGGCTCATCATCGACGTACTTGCTGGAATTATGCCCGAAGATCACGAGCCTCTTGATGGGGGTTTACACAGTATGTCCACTGGACAAGAGGATGCTGGGACTCTAGGTATTGTACAAGGAGACTACACAATCGAACTTTCTGTCTTGAAGGGAACAAATAACAAATGGAATCACCCAGTAGTAGCTGTAGACGGATATTCTGCATCCTATAACTCGGGCGGGGAATTCAAAAACGGGGAAATGACCACATGGCTTAGGATGGGTGGTACTTCCACTGATGGGAATGGTATTCTATTCCTTCATTCGGATGATTTCTACGATGGCGATGGATGTTACACATTCGAAGTTAAAGTCACAAATACGTTCTTTAAAGAGACTGCTGTTGTCACAGAATCACGTATGTCCTGGGAACTTCAATTCGATCAATACAACGACAACGATGGCGGTCAAGACGCTAGGACTTACGATACGTGTTGATTAATCTACACAGAGTGTTTGTTCAAGTTGATATTTTCTAGAGAAAAAAAACATCCAGTTATAACCTAATCAGATTCTTCTGAAGATAATGAAGAAATCTCTCGTATACCTGACGCTAACCCTACTGATTGCCTCAACTTTGCCTCTATCTGTGAGCGCAGATGCGAATGATGACATTCCTACAAACGCCGCTGCAACTGGCGTTCATGACTCTTTAGTTGCTGCATTGGCTCATGTTGACCTTGTAACTACTCTCGAAGGTACAGGTCCATTTACAGTATTCGCACCTACAGACCAAGCATTTACTGATGCTGGAATCGATCTTGCTGATTTTAATACACCTGAAGAGAAAGCCACCTTATCGGATATTCTACTCTATCACGTCGTATCTGCTTCAGTACAATCAAGTGCAGTAACTGATGGGATGCTCGCTACAATGGCTAACGGAGACAAAGTAAAGTTTGGAGTAAGTAGCGGTACAGTTACTGTAGGGACTGCAACAGTTACAACTGCAGACGTACAAGCCTCAAACGGAATTATTCACGTTATCGACAAAGTTCTCATGCCTCCAGTTGACATTCCAGCAACAGCACAAACAACAGGAATCCACAATTCTCTCGTCGCTGCAGTAATTCAAGCAGACCTCCTTCCTACATTGCAAGGAACAGGCCCGTTTACTGTATTCGCACCAACTGACCAAGCCTTTACCGATGCAGGTATTGATTTGGCCGCACTGGATAATCCAACAGGAAAACAAACGCTTTCTGATATTCTTCTGTATCACGTTGTCTCTGCAGAAGTACAATCTTCTGACGTTACTGAATGTATGTCTGCAGATGCAGCTAACGGCCAGCCCCTTTCCTTCACAGTTGGTGACACTGTTATGGTTAATGATGCCAATGTAACTCTTACTGATGTTGTTACGAGCAATGGCCTCATCCATGTCATCGATAAAGTACTGACTCCTTCAGATACGCCCAACAACATTCCAAGAACCGCACAGTGTACTGGTATACACGATTCATTGGTTGCAGGCGTAATTCAAGCAGAATTGCTTTCTACTCTGCAAGGTCCAGGGCCATTCACAGTTTTCGCACCAACCGATCAAGCCTTTACTGATGCGGGTATCGACCTTGCATCCCTTGATACCCCAGAAGGGAAAGCTACACTTTCCGACATCTTGCTGTATCACGTAGTCTCTGGAGAAGTACCAGCAAGTGCAGTTACAGAATGTTTGTCTGCCACTGCGGTAAATGGTCAACCGTTGTCATTCACAGTAGACGGAGGCGTCATGGTCAACGATGCAACCGTAACACTGGCAGACGTTTCAACCAGTAACGGTGTCATTCACGTTATCGATAAAGTGCTTACTCCTACAGACACTCCAAACGATATTCCACGGACTGCTCAATGCACTGGACTCCACGATTCACTTGTTGCTGGTGTGATTCAAGCAGATTTATTGACAACTCTGCAAGGAACTGGGCCGTTTACCGTATTCGCTCCGACAGACCAGGCGTTTACTGATGCAGGAATTGACTTGGCTTCCCTCGACACAGCAGAAGGAAAAGCGATTCTATCAGACATTCTTCTCTATCACGTCGTTGCTGGAAACGTCCCTTCAACGGCCGTAACCGAATGTATGTCTGCCGATGCAGCCAACGGACAACCTCTCTCGTTCACAGTCAACGAGGGAGTCATGGTTAACGATGCAACAGTTACACTTGCTGACGTTTCAACCAGTAACGGCGTCATCCATGTTATCGATAAGGTGCTGAACCCGACTGACACGCCAAGAGATATTCCAAGAACAGCACAATGTACAGGTGTACACGATTCTCTTGTTGCTGGCGTTATCCAAGCAGAACTCTTGCCGACATTACAAGGCGATGGTCCATTCACAGTTTTCGCACCAACAGATCAAGCGTTTGCGGATGCAGGAATTGATCTCGCTGCACTCGATACAGTCGAAGGTAAAGCTGCCCTCACTGATATCTTGCTCTATCACGTACTTGCAGGTGAAGTTCCAGCGGCCAATGTGACAGAATGTTTGTCAGCAACAGCAGTTAATGGAAACCCTCTTTCCTTTACAGTGGGAGCAGACGGAGTTATGGTCAACGACGCTACTGTAACTGCAACAGACGTTCCGACAAGTAACGGTATCATCCACGTTATCGACAAAGTACTGACGCCTACAACCACGCCGAATGATATCCCGCGAACAGCCCAATGTACAGGTATTCACAATTCATTAGTTGCCGCAGTTGTTCAAGCAGAATTATTGGAGACATTACAGGGTGACGGTCCATTTACACTCTTTGCACCAACAGACCAAGCGTTTGCGGATGCAGGAATTGATCTTGCTTCACTCGATACAGTAGAAGGAAAGGCTGCTCTTACAGACATCCTGTTGTATCACGTTGTCATAGGAGAGGTGCCATCTAGTGCAGTAACCGAGTGTATGTCTGCTACAACAATCAACGGAAATCCAATTTCCTTTACAGTTGGCGACGGAGTCATGGTTAACGACGCATCAGTAACGCTTGCTGACGTTGGAACGAGCAATGGGGTTATCCATGTCATCGACAAGGTTCTCACGCCGACATCAACACCGAACAATATACCAAGAACAGCACAATGCACAACCATCCACGATTCATTGGTTGCAGCAGTTGTTCAAGCAGAGTTATTGGAAACATTGCAAGGCGATGGACCATTTACACTCTTTGCACCAACAGACCAAGCCTTTGCTGATGCAGGCATTGATCTTGCTTCGCTGGATACAGTAGAAGGAAAGGCAGCTCTCTCAGACATCCTGTTGTACCATGTTGTCTTAGGAGAAGTACCATCCAGCGCAGTAACAGAATGCATGTCTGCAACAGCAGTGAACGGCCAAACGTTGGCATTCACAGTTGGAGATGGGGTCATGGTAAACGGGGCAAATGTCACGCTTGCTGATGTGAACACGAGCAACGGAGTCATTCACGTTATTGACAAAGTTCTCACGCCAACGGATGCTCCAAACAACATTCCGAGAACTGCCCAATGCACAGGAATTCATGACTCACTTGTCACGGCTGTAATTCAAGCAGAACTATTGGAGACGCTTCAGGGTGATGGTCCTTTCACGCTCTTTGCACCAACAGACCAAGCCTTTGCTGATGCAGGCATTGATTTGGCTGCTCTGAACACTGCAGAAGGTAAAGCAATACTTTCCGACATTCTACTGTACCACGTTCACATTGGTTCTCTATCGTCAACCGATATCACGGAAGGAATGAAACTCCAGATGGTGAATGGTGATAATACAACATTATCTCTCGTCACTGGTATCAACGGAGCCAACATCACACTAGCAGACGTATCAACTTCGAACGGAATCATCCATGTGATCGATCAAGTCCTCCTTCCACCAGTGGAAGATGACGAAAACGTCGATGGAGATTCAACAGAATCCTCTGAAGATGAAGAAACTGGTTGGCTAACCTATGTTTTGGTTATCGGTGGAGTAATCGTACTCGGTGTTATTGCAGGTCTTCTCTATACACGCAGA
>Ga0257114_1002333_pt1 | contig 12765 bp, 10 predicted proteins | sample SI112_10mmetaG_FD_190149 | JGI IMG/M metagenome (GOLD analysis project Ga0257114, IMG submission 190149) | Marine microbial communities from Saanich Inlet, British Columbia, Canada - SI112_10m | ecosystem: Environmental > Aquatic > Marine > Inlet | place: Canada: British Columbia | collected... | reverse complement strand
TAATTCATATAAAATTTGTCCCAATATATTTTTTAAACTAACACTTTTAATAAGTTCTTCTGAGGAAATATATAACAAGTCATCAACAGGATTAGGATACAAAGCGAAGGTATTATTTGTTTCAGAGGAATTGCTCAATAAACAATTTAACTCAATGGTATAATCACCAGATTCTTGCCCTGCTCCCTCAACCATAATGTAATAAGTAGATGTTCCATTTGATTCAAAATCCAATCTAGAATAAATACCACAATCGTCATTATTGGATGCTATTTCGTTTGTAAGTGAACAGTCTGAAAAAACTCTTAAAAAAGTATCAAAATTAGTGGCCCCATTACAAAGAGTAACTTCTATGATACCCTCCCCTGCAGATCCTGTATACGTATAAAAAACATCTGGCGCGTCAGACCCTCCAGAATCAGAAGCATTTGTAGTGCTCCCTGAAATTGAAACTCCACAGTTTAAACTAATGGCATTATCACAATTATTATTAGACGGAGCAACCGGCAACTTAAGCACAAAACCTATTCCACTATTAGTTAAACCAACTACGGTGGAAGTGTCGTCAGATATTGCTAAGGGTAAAGCTAAAATGGCTCCTTGAACATCAATCCCTAAAGATGTAGCGTAATCGGTAAGGTCTAATAAACCATCTACCTCGTTATAATAAAAACCTCTACCTAAAGTTGCTGGTGCTGGCCAAGGCCTGTAGTATCCTACAACGACTTCCCCATTTGATGAAAGTCCTGTAGTTGCGCCTCTCCATTCATTTATAGGAGCAGGACCAATATCCAAAACACCCGTAGCTTCACTCCAAATATAAGCTTGATAATCGTTTGCGTAATTGCCTCCTCCTCCCATCCAAATTCCGTCATCAGATATAACCCCTACCTCGCTTGCTGGCTCACCATTATTATGAAAGATCAGTGTTTGATTGCTATCGATCCAAAAAGCCCCTTGTCTAAATCCTGTTGAAGAATCTTGCCATCCAGCAATAATACTTCCGTCATGATTTACTGCATTGGCTCGAGAGCTACTTCCAGAAACCGAACTCCCCAAATCTTCGACACCGTTTAGATTGGTCCACTTAATTGCGTGAGCACTTCCAGGATTAATCCAACCTAAGCCAACGATAGTTTGTCCATCCGAAGAGATACCCCACGACGAACTTGAAGAATTTCCAGACGATGATCCCAAAGATCCATGTGAAGTCCATATTTGTGTAGCGACATCATAAGAACTTAATTCGCCCAAAGCAGTATCCGGATTAATTCTAGTACCTGCTATTTTTGTTCCTGCACTATTGACTGCAGTTGTTCCTCCGTATTGATTTGGAGCTACGCCTCCAATTAAAGTTAGACCATTAGAAATTGTCCACATAAAATGTTCTTGAGCATTATCTCCTACTACGATGGTTCCATTCTCATTTAAATCTTGTACAGTATAATTATTCCCTAATAAGTATAATTGAGCGTTACTAGTAAAACAGATAACTAATACTAGTATTAACAAACTTAAAATTGACTTGTTTGTAAATAATTTTTGAGTTTTATATTTCATGATGGTGGAGTCATTATTGTTTTGAATCATGTTAAATATAATGAAATCTACTGAATATTTTTATTTATAAAATTCAATTAAATATTACTATCTAGGTATTTGTTTTACTTAATAGTGAATAAATTACAATTTTATTTTTGAAATATTAATTTATTGATTAGTTTTAGTTTTTGTACATTGACCACCTGTAAAACTTACAATGATTTAGATCTGGGATTACACATAGGAGGAAGAAGGTTTTGGAATGAAAAATTGGGAGTATATCTTGAATTAGGAGTTGGAAACACACAAGGTACAAGCTGAGGTCTTGGTCTCACAGTCAAACTATAAATAATTAATTTAAAAATAAAAACATGTTCAAACATTTTAATATAATAGATATATTACTGTTAATATCTGCTCTTTCAAGCTTAATATTTTCAGAAATATTATTTTTTTCTGGGGAAAAAGAAAACGCCATATTTATTGGATTATGGGTTCCGTCTATTCTAGCTTTTGGTATTTATTTACGACTCATTAAAAACTCGAAAAAATGAATGATTTTATACCATACTTTGCAGGAATAATTACTTTTCTTTTTGGAATCGCATTCTATTTAGCTTTACAAGAGTTTAAAAAACTTAAATAAGTGATAATAATCTATTTATGATTGAATATCATTTCGACTGTCCACACTGTTGGGAGCAACAATTAAAATTGATTGATAGTTCCATAAACAATCAAATTTTTATCGAAGACTGTGAGGTTTGTTGTAATCCTTTAGAATTTAGCATAGTAATAGAAAATAATGAATTAATTTCATTTTCTGTACAATCTATTGAACAGTAATGATACCCTATTAAATGGATTGAAGATAAAAGGTGTTATTGAACTGTCAATTGTATCTTTAATTGCAATTAAAGATACAATTTATCGAACAAAACGAAGAACTCAACTAAACATCATATGCTTTTATCGAAAGATATGATTAATTTACTTTCAATAATTTTAAATTTGTATTGGTTAGTTATTAATTCCATATTAAATTTATTTAGATGGATTTTAACAAGGCACCATCTAAACAGATGGTGCTTTTTTCTTTAAAAAAAGTATCGTAGGAAATTTAACATATAGATACTATTAGGCTTCAAAAAGATGTCGCTTAACATAGTTAAAAAGCCCCTTACCTAATTATTAATAGAAACAGGTTTTATAAAATTAAATTTGATTGATTAAAGATTTTTTTATAAAAAAATACTCTTTTTTTAAATACAATTCAATTATATCCCCACTAACACCATCTTATAATTAAGATGGTGTTTTTTTATATGAGAGTAATTAGTTAATATTTTTTTTAGAACTACTAAAAACAAAAAAAGCCTCTCCGTTTAGGAAAAGCTTCTCATCGGTTTAACTACATAAACCTCGTCCTATTTAAAGGACTCAACACAACATTTTAATTGCGGTCTGGACGAGACTCGAACTCGCGACCCCCTGCGTGACAGGCAGGTATTCTAACCAACTGAACTACCAGACCGTGCTTACAATATCTCTATTGCTTGTTAGCGAGGGCAAATATACACCTCCTATTGATTATTGCAAACTATTTTTTAAAAAATAATTTAGTTTAATTATTTTGTTACTTAAACTTTTGACGTTCTACGAGATAGCTTGTTAAAATGGCACTAAAGTCTTCATTAATATTTACAGGAAGGTATTTAATTCGATACTGCCCACATTTAATTTTTAATTCGTTAAAATATTTTTGTACTGCTTCTTTATAGTCTTTCCTTACATTATCAGCATATAGATTTAAATATTCTCCAGTTTCTAAATCAACAAAACGTTTTGGCCGATTGTTAAAATCAAATTCTATTTCTTTTTCTTTATCATAGGTATGAAATAATATTACCTCATGCTTGTTATATTTTAAATGTTGAAGTGCTTCAAAAAGTTTTTCTTCCTCTTGATCACTTTGAAACATATCCGTGAATAAAAAAACCAAAGAGCGCCTTTTTATTTTTTCAGCAATTTCATGGAGGTACGTGTAAGTCTTAGTGATAATTTGATCTCTTTTATTTACTAAAGTTTCATTTAATTTAGCTAATAACATTTGGTGGTGACGTTCACTTCCTTTTTCATTACTGTAATAATCATAATGATCACTATAAATACTTAATCCAACTGCATCGCGTTGTCTTTTTAATAAATTCATGATAGCTGCCGCGGCTAACGCTGAAAAACTAATTTTATTTAATTGATTAATATTAAAATTTTTGAATGATGGATAATGCATCGAACTGCTATTATCGATAATTAAATGACATCGTAAGTTGGTTTCTTCTTCATATCGTTTTGTGTATAACCTGTCTGTTTTTGCATATAATTTCCAATCGATGTGCTTGGTACTTTCTCCCTGATTATAGAGACGATGTTCTGCAAATTCTGCCGAAAATCCATGGAAGGGACTTTTATGCAATCCAGAAATAAAACCCTCAACAACTTGGTGAGCTAAAAGCTCTAAATTTTTGAATCCTTTAATTTCGTTTATTTCTTTGCGTATATCCATTAACCCTAAAATAAAAAAGGTTTGCTAATTAGCAAACCTTATTTATTGTGTTTTGTTATTATTAAAGTAAGGAGTTTATAGCCTCCTCATAGGTAGCCTTTGGAGCAACTCCTACTTGTCTACCAACTACTTCACCATTTTGAAAAACCAGCACCGTCGGAATGTTACGAACACCGTATTTTGCGGCAAATTCTTGGTTTGCATCTACATCTACTTTTCCAACAATAGCTTTCCCTTCATAATCATTACTAATTTCCTCAATGATTGGTCCTACCATTCTGCAAGGTCCACACCAAGCAGCCCAAAAATCTACTAGTACAGGTTTTTCACTTTTTAAAACCACTTCTTCAAAACTTTGGTCTGTTATTTCTAATGCCATAATATTTTTTTTAATTAATTTACAAATGTAGTCAATAATTAGGCTTATACATGCATTCAAATCATTAGAATATATGATGCATATATCAATTGAGTTTATAGCTAATTTGTTCTTTTTCTAGCCTTTTTAGTAAATCGTTTGAAATATCAATCTTAAACTTTTTGGAGGGCATTGTTATTTTTATTTTTTCAGAGGCTTCATAAATAATCAATTCTAAATGTTTATCCCCCTTAAAATCTTTAATAATTTGTTTTAAATTAATAATATGATCTTTACTTACTTCTTCAATAGGTAATTGTATAGTCAATCTTTTTGCATGACTATCCATAACTTCTTGTAACATTTGCATACTGTTAAATTGCAATCTTGGATCTCCTTTTTTCTGAGTTTCTTTATTAACCCATCCTTCTCTAACTAGAGCTCGGATAAATATAAATGAATTAGGCACTAAAAAATGTCTAAATTTTAGATACTGTTCTCCGAATATTCTAAATTCATAACTTTCTTTATAGTCTTCAACTGTAAACAAAGCCCAACCTTTACCCATTTTTGTCTCTCTATGTTGAACATCTCCAACCATACCGCCAAAGCACATCTCTCTATTAATAAAGTTTTCTAAGTAGTTAAAATCGGAGGCTGTACAGTTACAAAATCGATTAATTTCTGTTTTAAAATCATCCAAAGGATGGCCAGATATATATATTCCTACGACTTCTTTTTCTTGTTTTAATTTCTTTAAAGTTCCCCACTTTTCACATGGTGGAACTTCTGGCTCTGGTATTTGTACTTCACTACTCCCTCCAAACATATCTAGTTGATCACTATTTTGGGATTCCTGAAATTTGGCAGCAAAACGCAATACCTTTTCAATAAATAAAACCCCCTTATCATCAGGATGTAAATACTGAGCACGATGCGAGTCGAATCCGTCAAATCCTCCAGCTAGTGCTAGTCCTTCAAAAGCTTTTTTGTTCGCTGCTCTTAAATCGATACGCTTAGCTAAATCAAATACCGATTTGTATTTACCCTCAGCTCTAGTTTCAACAATAGTTGCAACTGCGTTCCCACCAACTCCTTTTATAGCACCCATCCCAAAGCGAATAGCACCCTGATTATTTACGGTAAACTTATAATAAGACTCGTTAACATCGGGTCCTAAAACCTCTAAGCCCATCCTTCGACATTCTTCCATAAAGAAACTTACTTGTTTAATGTCGTTCATATTATTAGATAATACCGCAGCCATATACTCTGCAGGATAATGTGCCTTTAAGTAAGCGGTCTGGTAAGCAATCCATGCGTAACATGTAGAGTGAGACTTATTAAAAGCATAGCTTGCAAAAGCTTCCCAATCTTTCCATATTTTTTCTAGCTTTTCTTCATCATGACCATTTTCTTTTGCTTGAGTTATAAACTTAGGTTTCATTTTATCTAAAACAGCAATAAGTTTTTTACCCATTGCTTTACGTAATACATCTGCCTCTCCTTTGGTAAAATTTGCAAGCTTTTGAGAGAGTAGCATTACTTGTTCTTGATAAACCGTGATACCATATGTTTCTTTCAAATATTCTTCCATGGCAGGTAGATCATATAAAATGTCTTCATCTCCATTTTTACGATTTACAAAACTTGGAATGTATTCAATAGGGCCTGGCCTGTAAAGAGCATTCATTGCAATTAAGTCGTCGAAAACAGTAGGTTTTAAATCCTTTAAATACTTTTGCATTCCTGCAGATTCGTATTGAAATATTCCAACTGTTTCACCTTTTTGAAATAATTCAAAAGTTAACTCATCATCTAGCGGAAAAGAATCAGGATCAAGCTCTACTTGATGTTTTAACTTTACTAGTTTAACAGTGTCTTTAATTAAGGTTAATGTTTTTAAACCTAAAAAATCCATTTTTAATAGACCTGCACTTTCCACTACAGAGTTATCAAATTGAGTGACAAACATGTCAGAATCCTTTGCTGTTGCAACAGGAACAAAATTTGTAATGTCATCTGGTGTAATGATAACTCCACAAGCATGGGTCCCGACATTACGAACTGAACCTTCTAATATCCTAGCCTGATTTACAGTTTGAGCCTCCAAATCATTTCCCTCAGCCAATACTAATAATTCATTTACTTTTGGTACCTCATCGTTTCTAAAATTATTTCTAATTTCAGAATCGGTATAACCAAATATCTTTTTTAATTTGGTCATATTCGGAATTAACTTAGAAATTCGATCTGCAGAATTTAAAGGTAAGTCCAATACCCTAGCTGTATCTCTAATCGAGGATTTAGCAGCCATAGTACCATAGGTTATAATTTGTGCTACTTGATTAGTTCCGTACTTTTCGATAACATAATCCAACACTCGACCTCGACCTTCATCATCAAAATCAATATCAATATCTGGCATACTAATCCGTTCCGGATTCAAAAAACGCTCAAAAAGTAAATTATACTTTATGGGGTCAATATTAGTAATCCATAAACAATATGCTACTACAGATCCTGCTGCAGAACCCCTCCCTGGGCCAACAGACACATCCATTTTTCTTGCCTCCGCTATAAAATCTTGAACAATTAAAAAATATCCAGGATACCCCGTGTTTGCAATTACTTCTAATTCAAAGTCAAGTCGCTCTGTTAGTTCGTCTGATAGTTCACCATATCGTTTTTTTGCACCCTCATATGTCAAGGCTCTCAAAAATGTATTTTCTCCTCTTTTACCTCCATCGACATCATCTTCTTGATTCTGAAACTCTTTGGGGATATCAAATTTTGGTAGAAGAACATCTCTTTTTAGACTAAAGGGAGTTACTTTTTCAATAATCTCTGAAATATTTTTAATTGCCTGAGGAAGATCCTTGAATAAAGTCTTCATTTCGGATTGCGATTTAAAATAATATTCCTGATTTGGTAATCCATAACGATAGCCACGACCTCTCCCAATCGGAGTCGCTTGTTTTTCGCCATCTTTTACACATAGCAAAATATCGTGAGCATTTGCATCTTTCTTATTTATGTAATAAGTATTGTTTGTGGCTACCAATTTTACTTGATGTTTTTTAGCCATTGGGATTAACACCGAATTTACTCTTTTTTCATCCTCTTGGTGATGTCTTGACACTTCTATATAAAAATCTTCTCCAAAAGTTTCTTTCCACCAAATTAAAGAGTCTTCCGCTTGTTTCTCTCCAATATTTAATATCTTATTTGGCACTTCCCCATAGAGACTTCCAGAGAGAACCATAATGTCTTCTTTGTATTTCTCAATAATTTTTTTGTCAATCCTAGGAACATAATAAAAACCGTCTGTAAAAGCAATAGATGACATTTTTGCTAGATTATGATAGCCCTTTTTATTTTTTGCCAATAAGACAATTTGATAGCCATTATCTTTATGATTTTTATTTAAATGATCTTCGCAAACAAAAAACTCACAGCCTACAATGGCTTTTATTTTTTTTGATGAATCCTCTTCACTTAGAGTTTTATTGTAATTATTGACTTGCATTACAAAATGAAAAGCACCCATCATATTTCCAGAATCGGTAAGTGCTACCGCAGGCATATTGTTATCTGCTGTTGCCTTTATTAAATTTTGAGTACTGGAAGTAGATTGTAATATTGAAAACTGAGAATGATTGTGTAGATGAGCAAATGAAACTTTTTCTAATCCCGCAATATTTTTATCTATCGTATCTGAAGACACCTCTTCCTCATTTGAAATAGATGCAATTTTTTTTCTTATTCTATCGGAAGCTTTTTTTAAATTAATATGCTTTAAGCCTATTAGCTTAATGGGTTCTGGGTTGAATTTATTAAATGTTTCAAAATAATCTGGCTCAACTTGCAATTCGTCCGCAGAATAAATTTTTCTTCTAATTAACTCTAAAAAACAACGGGTAGTAGCCTCTACATCTGCAGTAGCATTGTGCGCTTCACTAAATGGATGATTAAAAAGAAAGGTATGCAGCTCTGAAAGAGTAGGAAGTTTAAATTTTCCTCCTCTGCCCCCGGGTAGCTGACATAATTGGGCTGTTGTTTCGGTACAAGTATCTAATACCTGGTAATTAGGTAAAGGATTTTCTATTCCTAACCGAATAAACTCAGCGCCCATAATATTATTATCAAATCCTAAATTCTGCCCAACAATAAATTTAGTTTTTGATAGTGCTTTTTGAAATCTTTTAATTACATCCTTTAGAGGGACACCGTCTTTTGATGCTAATTCTGTAGATATTCCATGAATTTTCTCAGCATCATAAGGAACATTAAATCCTTCAGGTTGTATTAAGTAATCTTCATGATCAATTAAAACTCCATTATTATCATGTAGCTGCCAAGCTATTTGAATGCATCTAGGCCAATTTTCCGTATCGGATAGTGGAGCATTCCATCGTTTTGGCAGCCCAGTAGTTTCGGTATCAAATATTAAAAACATAAAAAAGTAAGAAGGTTAATTTGTGTTTTACTATTTCAAAAATCTAGTGCCTTAAAAGTATAAAAATCACCTTTTAAATAAGTTAAATTTTATTAAGAGTTGTTAACTTTTTGGCAGGAGAGCAATAGACCCAGTATTATTGGTAGGTCACATTAAATTGTCCAGCGTTAACCGTGTTGGTAGGAGTTTGAAACTGAAAAGTCCCTGTTATTATTTTTGCCGAAGTGTCAAAAGATAAAATATTGATTTCTCCATTAATGGCATCCTCTGTATCCGCTCCATCCGAAACCCTAGCTGAAAACCCTTCCTGAGGCAACTCATAAACCCCTGGTAGAGCATCGGTGGGAATTACAAGTATTATTTCGTCTAAATTAATAACCCCTTTTATTGACAAATTAGTTCCGTTATCAATTGCATAAGTGTTTAGTGGTAAAAACATCCCGCCGTTGAGTTCTGCTGAAAAAACTCCTGGATTATCATTTTCAATTTCATTTCCAAAAGGCACTTTATAAAATACTCCTCTTTTTACCTTAATTGTATCTAGACTGGAAGAAATGGCTTTAAAATTAAACTCCCCTGTTAAAGTTTGATCTTCTGATGAAATTTCATTAATTTTCATTCTTCCTTCTCCCCCTGATACGACTGTTGAATAAATCACTCCGTAAGTATCTTGATAAACAGCAAAATTTTCAGAACCTTCACCAAAATCAATATTAACACCTTCGACCAAATTAGTCCCTCTTAATGTTATTATTTCGTCACTATTTTTTCCTTGAAGCACAAAATAATCCTCGTTTTCTATATAGTTTGCCTCTGCTAAATCAGCTTTAAAAAAAATATCCTCAATACTAGCTTGAAAAGCAAACGAATTTATTTCTATTTTTTGACAACTACTAACAATAAAAAATACAAAAAAAAGAATTATCAAATTTTTCATAGCGAAGTCAGGTATATTTGGGTTCTCCACAAATGTAAAGAAAAAGTTCAAACTATCTAATTTCAATATAAAAAAAGATTATCTTTGCGAACTTAAATTATAAACCGAGGTCGAGAACCTCAAAAATTAATAATTATGCCCGTAAAGATTAGATTACAAAGACACGGAAAAAAAGGAAAACCTTTTTACTGGATTGTAGCTGCTGATAGCCGCTCAAAAAGGGATGGAAAATACCTAGAAAAACTAGGAACCTATAATCCAAACGTTAACCCTGCTGAAATCAATTTAGATATTGATGGTGCAGTTCAATGGTTAGATAATGGAGCACAACCAACTGACACAGCAAGAGCTATTTTATCATATAAAGGTGTAATGTTAAAAAAACATCTTGCCGGAGGTGTTAAAAAAGGAGCCTTCACTGCTGAACAAGCCGAAGAGAAATTTAATGCTTGGTTAGAAGGTAAGAATAAAGAAGTTGAAGCTAAGCGCTCAAAATTAAATGATGTGGAAGCAAAAGCAAAGGCAGATGCCTTAGCTGCAGAGAAAGCAGTCAACGAGCAACGTATTGCTGACGCTACTCCTGTTGAGGAAGTAGAAGAAGAAATAGTAGAAGCGTCATCGACTGATGAAGCAGAAGAAACAACTGAAGAAGTGGTTGAGGCTTCGGCGACTGAAGAAGTGGTAGAAGAAACCGCAAAAGAAGAAGAATAATTTTTTTATCAATGCAAAAGGAGGACTGTTTCTACTTAGGCAAGATTGTTAAAAAATATAGTTTTAAAGGAGAGTTACTAGTAAAACTAGACACAGACGATCCTAGTATTTATACAAAAATGGAATCAGTTTTTATTGATAAAAATAAAAACTTGATTCCATTTTTTATTGAACGCTCCTCATTACATAAATCAACTCTTTTACGAGTAAAATTTGAAGATATCGATAGTGAAGAAGACGCTAACAAATTATTAAAAAGTGAACTTTATTTACCCCTTGAATTTTTACCTCAACTAACAGGTAATAAATTTTATTACCACGAAATAGTTGGTTTTGAGGCTGAAGATTTATCTTTCGGACTTATTGGAATTATTAAAGGAGTTAACGACAATACTAATCAAGCTATACTTGAAATTGATAGAAACGGTTCAGAAATCTTAATTCCATTAATCGACGATTTTATAAAAAGTGTAGACCGAGAGCAAAAAAAAATAATTCTTGAGGTACCAGAGGGATTAATTGATATTTACCTCTAATATTTTATTTTTCTTTAAAATGAAATTTACATTTAAACAATTTATAGTAAAACAAGAGCGCTCTGCTATGAAAGTTGGTACCGACGGTGTGCTTTTAGGAGCTTGGACTTCCTTAGACAACCAACCACTGTCTATTTTAGATATAGGTGCCGGAACAGGAATTATATCTTTACTATTAGCACAGCGTAGTTTGTCAGAAACTATCGATGCTATCGAATTAGACGAAAATGCCTACGAAGAATGTGTAGATAATTTTGAAGCTTCTGATTGGGGAGATCGATTGTTTTGTTATCACACGTCCGCACAACAATTTGCATTAGAGATAGATGACAAGTATGATTTAATTGTTTCTAATCCTCCTTTTTATACTGACAATTTTAAATCTGAAAATAAAGCGAGAAATAAAGCTCGATTTACAGATAGTCTGTCTTTTAAAGATCTAACTAAAGCTGTTTCTAAATTACTTTCTTCGCATGGAATTTTTACATTAATCATTCCTTTTAAAGAAGAAACTAATTTTATATCAATCGCATCAGAGCATCATCTGTTCCCGAATAAAATCTGCCGAGTAAAAGGAAATATTAATTCAGAAATTAAAAGAAGTTTAATTGAATTTTCATTAGTCAATTCTAAAGTAAGTGTCGAAGAATTAATCCTTGAAAACTCCAGACATCATTACACAGAGAAGTATAAAAATTTAGTAAAAGATTTTTACTTGAAATTATAATTCTCTTAGCATTGGTCTTGTTAAACAAGTGGGGCCTCCTCCACCAAAAACACTAATATTTTCTCCTTTGTAAATACTTACTTTACAGCCTGCTTTGATTAAGGCTTTTTGGGTCTTGGGGTTCCCATCTGCCATCAAACAATCCTTGGGGGCAATTGCCAAGACATTACATCCCATTGATTCGAACTCTTCGTCAGGCACTTCGATTAATTGAATCTTTCTTTTTATGAGTTCATTTCTAAATTTTATGGGCATTAATGGTGAATATACCACTGCCAAATCTCTAGCTACTGGACTTAAAATTGACATTAAATGGAACACATCTGAAATTCCTTTGTAATGAGGTAAATTAGCTACAAGAACTTCAATCCCTTTGGGTTCTAGTAAATTTTTTAATTGTTTAATTCCATGTTCATTAGTGCGATATGTGTGTCCAACAGCTAATGTCTTCTCATCTAACCAGGCAACATCACCTCCTTCTAAAGTTCCTGGCGATTCAATGATTCCTAAAATTGGAATGGCATTGTTTTTAAATATCTCTAACTGAGCTGCGGGTTCGTTTATGCGAGTCTCTTTACCCATATTGCATATAATCATTCCAAAATTTGTTGCAATAGATGCATCTCGGCAATAAATAGAGTCAATGGAGACATTTTCATTAAAGGGAAAATCATAAAGAGTGGCTCCATTTTTTTGGAGTGCTTTTCTAAAAAAATCATACTCTGTTAGTGTTTTTTTGTAATCTGGCTGATCTAAAAAATTATGAGCTCTCCATTGTTCTTTAAGAATATGTTGAGAGACAAATGCATTGTTTGCAGGTTTAATAAAAACAGTGTTTAATTTTAAATATTCTGAATGATAAGTGGTTTTCATTTATTTTTCTTTGTAGTTATCCATTTCATATAAACATATACGGGTATACCCATCAA
>Ga0257114_1002330_pt1 | contig 12778 bp, 8 predicted proteins | sample SI112_10mmetaG_FD_190149 | JGI IMG/M metagenome (GOLD analysis project Ga0257114, IMG submission 190149) | Marine microbial communities from Saanich Inlet, British Columbia, Canada - SI112_10m | ecosystem: Environmental > Aquatic > Marine > Inlet | place: Canada: British Columbia | collected... | reverse complement strand
GTTCGCGCCTTCGCCGCTTCGTCGGCGCCGTCGTAGAGCGCAATCTTTTCTCGCACGCTCGTCGCGCGCGGCACCGATCGATTCGTTCGATTCATTTCGTCGTCGGTCGTCGCGTCGCGTCCGTCGGCGGTCGTCGCGTCGGCGGTCGTCGCGTCCTCCATCGCGCGCGTCGTCGTCGGCGTCGCGTCGTCGGCGTCGTCGCGTCGCGTCGGAATCATCGATCGAATGCGAGTGCGAATGCGAATGCGAACGCGTCGACGAGTGACGCCACAGCGCGACGACGCCGCGGCATGCGCGCGACGGCGACGCGCGCCACGGCGACGCGCGCGACGGCGACGGCGCTCCGGACGACGCGCGCCGGACGACGCGCGACGCGCGCGCGCGGCGACGACGCGCGGCGTCGCGCTGACGCGGATGGCGACGGCGCGACGAACGCGCGCGCGCGCGCGAACGTCGTGGACGACGCGACGACGACGGCGACGACGACGGCGACGACGACGGGACGCGCGTGCGTCGGAGGCGCGATCGACGGCGGGATGTCGACGCGAGACGCGAGCGCGATGGAGATTTCAGTCGCCGCGGCGTGCGCGGCGGCGATTTCGGCGGCGGCGCTGAGCGTCTTCGCGTTGGAGGGCGCGCGGAGGAAACGCGTCGCCGATCGGGCGGCGGGACGAGATCCGGATGAAGAGGTGCTGCGCGCGGCGGTCGAGGTGGCGGAGTTGGCGGAGAGCATGGCGCGGAGATGGCCGAGCGAAAAGACGATGAAACGCGCAAAGGCGGCGCGCGCCGAGGCGACGGAGATTCGACGACGGCGAGACGCGCGAAGAGACGCGGCGAAACGCGCCGAGGAATGGAAAGAGCGCGTGCGCGTGAAAGGGGGTGAAGGCGAGGAAGCGTCGGAGGGTGACGCTGAACGCGCGCGGTTGGACGCCGAACTCGCGGCGCGCGCGCGCGCGAAGGAGGCGCGCGAGAAAAAGGCGCCGATGCCGGGCGCGTCGGCGCAGTGGACGCCCGCGGACGAATACCTGAATTCGATTTTGAGAAAGGAGAGCGCGGCGCACCCGGTGGATGATGCGGAGGTGGTGCGAAACGCTGAAGTCGAGTCGTCGCCGCGGACGAACGCGCGAGAAGCGCCGCGCGAACCGGAGTACCCGCCCGAACTCGTCGAGGCGATGAAGCGCATGGAGGCGGACATTGCGAGCGGGGCGTTTAGCGAGGAAGCGCTCTTGGAGAAGTACGCGGACGTTTTGGATACATTCGGGGAAGAGTTCGACCCCGTTAATATCGATGACGATGACGACAAGGGCGAGCATCCGCAATTGCTCGATCCGTACTGGTGGCGAGACGCGCGCGCGTTGCACTTGATCATGATCACGCCGATGGGAAGTCGAGACTCGCGCTTGTTCGCGATGCAAATGGTTCCGGATAACATCCCGCCGCGCGCGAGACCGGAAGACAAGTTTCATGTCTTGGCGTTTGAAAATAAGTCGGACGCCGAAAATTTTTGTTTCTTCATGCAGTCGAAGCGGGAAGACGAGGATTTGGACGACGCGTTGAGAGGTTTGGTGACGATGACGGGCATCGGACCGAAGGAGTTGCAAAAAGTCGCCGACGACGCAGGCTACGGTGTCACCGTCGTCGGCGCTGGGCGAGTCGACTTGTCGGCCAACCGCCCACACGTAGACGTATTAAATCACATCACGCACATCGGGGGCGAAGTGTACCTTTGGGAATTCGCGAGGAAAGTCAAGCGCGACTTTGACGCCGAAAACGGTGGCGCCGGCGCGAGGTGAAAATTTTAGATAGCGTTACAATTCTCGTGCCGGTGCGACTTCACTTAATAAACCACAGACCCACCAACGATACGCCAGGCGTTTTTACCCGTCTCACATCGCTTGAGCTCGTACTTGGCGCGATAAGTGCTTTCGTAGACGTCGTCGGGCTCGTTCCGCGCGCGATCCTTTAACACCGCCACCTCCGTGAGCGTCGTCTCTACGAATACCTTCTCCGTGCCGATGACCTGCACGGAGTCAATGCTGAGATCGTTAAGTTTATACTCCCAAGCCCAGCCGTGCGTGGCGACGTCTTCAGCGCGCGTCTTCCATTGTTGCAACATGGGTCCATCCAAGATGCCATCCAAGTAACGCGTGTTGTGGCTTTGACCCATCGCTTGCGCCTTGGCCATTTGCCACTTGCGCACGAGCTTCTCCGCCGTACCTTTATCCATGGTCACCGCGGGCGTAGGGCGAGGTTTGGGCGCCACTCGCGTGGGCGGGCCTAATTCGCGACGCGGCGTCTTGACGTCCATCTTCGGCATGTTCAACGTCGGCATCTTCAACTTTGAAATCGTGCTCCCGGCGGTTCCGACGGCGGCTTGCAACGGTGCGAGCGGGTTCAAAGTCGGCAGCTTCGGCGCGCTGACATTACCAGTGCGACCACTCACGGCGAACGCGATACCGGTGAACACGCCGAGCTTGGCCACGGCGACGACGCGGCGCTGCGCGTCCGAGACGCCGAATTGCAGCGCTGGGGGTGTCGGCGCGAAAGCCGTGACGACGGAATCGACGCTGGAAACGACGACACGCTTCGCGGCTTCGATCGCGCCTTGAATACGAATCAATACGGGAATCGAGCTCATTCGCCCGACGAAACCTTGAACGCTCGGTGTGGAAAACCATTCATCGAGGGTGGGCGTTCCACGCGCGTTTGAACCGCGGAAGAGCGGGAACGCGACGTCTACCAACCATTGATCCGCCATCGAGCACATCCCTTCCGCGATGTCTCCGCTCGGAGAACGGTCCTCGATGTATTGCAACAAACCCGGATCGACGGTATCGTCGCGCAGACCGAGCGTGTGCTCCGCCTCGTCGAGCTGGCCGAGCAAAATTTGGCACACGGCGCGTTCGACGCCGACGTCAGCAAAGTGACTGATGTCGGCGGATTCCAAAGAGGCGAGTTGGATTTGATGCAGAATCTCGTCCGCATCGGCAATCATCATCGGTTTACGATCAATCACGCCGGCGACGACGTGGGCGAGAGCGCTCTTGTACACTTCGTCGGAATCAAGGGCGATGTAATCCGGAGCGTCGATGAAGAGAGACACTTGTTCTTGCGCCGTAAGCAATTCGTTGGCTTGCTCCATGAAAGCCGCGCGCTGCTCGAGCTGTTGCGCCGGATCTTTCGTCCACAGCAATGAACGAAGAGCACGCAAGCCCAAAGCACGTTCGGATCGAGCCTCCAAAGGTGAGGCCAGCAACTCCAAGACGTATCCTGGCGCCACGTCGTGATACGACAGCGCAATGTTGCGACGAACTTCGGGAGCAAAGGAGCTGCCCGCCACGCTCGAGAGCGTCTTCGAACCCATGTCGAGCAGTTCACATCCTTCGGCAAATCGTGGCGGATTCGCCACGAGCGCCATGTGACCGTACTCGCACAATGCCAACGCCACGGTGAGCGCGACGTCGCGGCGATGCCGGCGACCGCTCACGCACTGCGCGACGACGTGCTCAAATTCCAAAACAGCCTCGTACTCGCCGGCTTCCTGGAGCAGGCAGAGCGCGGCCGCCGCGCGATGCGGCTCGACTGGGGTCAAGATCCCTTCGGCGATGTCGTCGTCGTGTTGTCTTCGAGCCTCTTCGTCCTTCAACACCGCCACGGCTTCGTCGATGAGCGAGAGACGTTGTTCGAGCATGTACGGCGAGTACCCCTCGGTGAGCTGGGCATCCATGACGGCGAGCGCCGCGCGCGGAAGCGCGTTCGGCGTCGACCGAGCCGCCGTCAAACCCAAAATTTGGTAATAAGACAAAGGAAGCGCGATGGTACCTTCGGGGGTGTCGAAGCCGCCACCCGTCCAGCCTTGCGTCGGCGACGCGTGGATTCCTGGAATCTCGTAATCCTCCTCTTCGTCGTCCACGGGCGGCTTCATCGCCGCCATCGGCGCGTACGCTTTCTGCTGCGCTTTCTCCGCGGCAGCCATTTCGGCGTAATACGGCGCGTCTTCTTCTCCCGCCTCGATCTCCGCCGCGGCTTGCGCGACGGTTTTCGGCGACTCGTAAGACGAGTTCCCATTCGTCGCGTACGCCGCCGTCGTCGACTTATCTTCGCTCGCGCCGCCGTACGCCGACATCCCACCCGCGACGAACAGTCGCGCGTTGACGTCGTCGTCGCCCTCCGCCGTCTCTTCCTCGTACGCCGCCGCGCCGCCGCGCGCCGTCTCCTCGCCGTACGCCTCGTACGCCGTGCGTTCGAGGTTGATGATTTCCCCCCCGTACGCGTTCGCCCCGACCGCGTCGTCACCGTTCACCACCCCCTCATCCCACGCGTTCGCGTTCTCCTCGTCTTCGACCGCTTTCGTCGTCGTCGCGCTTCGTCTCGTCGTCTTCGTCGTCGTCGTCGCGTTTCGCGTCGTCGTCGTCCTCCTCCTCCTCGTCGTCGTCGTCGTCCGCATCGTCGTCCCGCGCGTCGTCGCCATCGCGCGCGTCCTCATCTCCCTCGACCCTTCGCCCGTCGTTCACGCGTCGCCTCGCGCGTCGCGCGTCGTTCGCGTCGTTCGCCCGCGCGTGTTCGCGCGACAGCCGGATCGCTCGCCCCTTCGTGGATCGTTCGCCTCGCCCTCGCGCGCGCGCGCGTCGCGTCCGTCGACGCCGCGCGCGCGCGATTTGACTCGAGCGCGTCGCGGGCGTCGTTCGCCCGAGCGCGTCGCGCTTCGGCGCGTCGCCGTGTTCGGTCGTCGCCGCGCGGTCCGCGTCGGTCGAGGGACGCGACATTTTGAATTTTGTGTTCGCCTTGGGTTCGTGTGTGCGTTTCAGTCTCAATCTATGGTTCGTGTGTGCGTTTCAGTCTCACCGTTTCAGTCTCACCGTGCGGTCGATTCGGGTCGGCGCGACGCGGCGCGGCACGTCGTCGCGCGTCGCGGCGCGTCGTCGGCGTCGTCTTCGGCGTCGGCGTCGTCGGCGTCGTCGATGGCGTCGTTCTTCAGCGATCGAACGACGCGCGCGCGCGTGATGCGCGACGCGATGCGCGTGACGCGCGACCGCCTCGGGACGACGACGACGGCGACGGCGACGGCGACGGCGGACGACGCGCGCGGCGCGAGCGGGGCGCTGCGAAAGGTGCTGACGCGCGCGGACCTGACGACGCTCGGCGTGGGCGGGATCATCGGGGCGGGCGTGTTCGTGCTCACGGGGTCGGTGGCGAGGGAACACGCGGGACCGGCGGTGGCGGCGTCGTACGCGCTGAGCGCGTTTACGAGCGCGGTGACGGGATTGGCGTACGCGGAGTTCGCGGTGGCGATGCCGGTGGCGGGGAGCGCGTATAATTACGTGTACGGCACGTTCGGGGAGTACGCGGCGTTTCTCACGGGGTGTAATCTGGCGCTGGAGCTCACCATAGCGAGCGCGGCGATCGCGCGCGGGTGGACGTCGTACGCGACGGCGGCGTTCGGCGTCGAGGCGCGGCGCGCGCGAGTGCGCGTGATCGATGGGTTGATTGAGATAGATTTAATAGCTGGGATCGTGGTTTGCGGCATGACGGCGCTGCTCGTGAGCGGGGCGAAACAGACGGCGCGGTTTAACGCGGCGGTGACGTACGCGAGTTTGGTCGTCGTCGCCGTCGTTCTCTTGGCGGGCGCGCCGGAGATTCAACCGTCGAATTGGACGCCGTTCGCGCCGTACGGGATGCGTGGAATAATATCCGGTGCGTCGGTGGTGATTTTTGCCTTCGTCGGTTTCGACACCGTGGCGACGTGCGCGGAAGAAGTCGCCAATCCCGCGGCGGATTTGCCGTTTGGTATTTTGGGATCGCTCGGGATTTGCGCGGCGTTGTACTGCGCGATGTGCGTCGTGATCACGGGCATGGTTTCGTACGACGACATCGACGTCAACGCCCCGTTCGCGATGGCGTTCACGGCGTACGGTATGCCCGCGATCGCGACCATCGTGTCCATCGGCGCCGTCGCCGCCATCACGACGTCGCTGTTGCTTTCGATGATGGGGCAGCCGCGCGTCTTCATGGTGATGGCGCGAGACGGTTTGCTCCCGAAGTGGTTCTCGCGCGTCAGCGAAAAGCACGGCACGCCGGCGAACGCGTCGATATTCAGTGGCGCCGTCACCGGCGCGCTGGCGGTGCTGTTGGACATCAACATACTCGCCCAGCTCGTGAGCATCGGCACGTTGAGCATCTTTTGCGGCGTTAATTTGGGACTCATCGTGTCCAGATGCGCGCCTCGAGACGACGACGATTTCGCCCGTCGCGCGCCGGCTTTGAAGCGCGCGGGCGCGCTCTTCGTCTCATCGATGGCGTTCGGCGTGGACTACCGCGCGCGCGCGCGAATCTCCTGGTTTGGCGCCGTCGCCCTCGCCGCCGTCGTCGCGAGCGCGTGCAGCTTTTTGACGCTTCCGATGACGCACGCGCCGAAGACGTTTCGCGCCCCGTTCGTCCCTTTCCTCCCCGCTTTAGGCGTCCTCCTGACGTGCGTCTTAATCGCCGGTCTCGGCGCTCTGGCGTGGATTCGATACGCCGTCTACACCGTCCTGTGTTCCGTCGGCTATCTCTCCTTCGCCGTTCGCAGGTCGCGCGAGTCCCCCGAAGGCGTCGACGCCGTCGAGCTCGCCGTCGTCGCCGACGCCGACGCCGACGCCGACGCCGACGCCGACGCCGGTGACGCCGTCACGCTCCTCCCCGTCTCCGCCCGACCCTCTTCCTAGCGCCCTTGTGATCCATTCGCCTAGTCTCCGCGTAATCCGACCGCGCGTCGCCGCCGCTCGGAGATTTCCGGACATTTTTCCGACATTTTCCCGCACACGCGCGCGCATGCGACTCGGTGCGAATCGCCCGTCATCGAGCGCGCGACGCGCCCCGGACGACGCGAACGACGCGAACGACCGCGCCGACGCCCGACGCGCGTCGACGCCCGATCGCGCGCGAGCGACGCGCGACGCGACGCCGTCGACGAGGCTATCCGCGACGCGATCGTCGTCGGTGATTCATAAGATTCTCGGACGCGCGCGCGATAAGATGGCGCGCGGACGAGGTTCGCGCGCGTGCGCGCTGATGCTCGTCATCGCGATCGCGCTGGTGTGCGCCGCGGGGACGAGCGGGACGAGAACGAGCCCGCGAGGGACGACGGAGCGAGGATACGCGCGCGCGAACGAAGACGCGAGAGACGACGGCGACGTCGGCGCGTCGCGATTCGCGACGCAGGGAAGAGGGATGAAGATGGAGGAAGGACGCGACGGCGAGGAAACGCGAGCGACGGGGGCGTCGGCGATGATGGAGAAAACTTTCGAAACGAAAAAGTCGACGACGAGCTTCGCGGATGAGAACGAGGACGAGGTCGTGGGCGTCGACGAGGCGGTGGACGGCGACGAGGCGGTGGACGGCGACGTGCGTGCGTCGACGACGATGATAGATGCGGTGTCGTCGAAGCCGTCGTCGAAGTCGTCGTCGAAGTCGTCGTCGAAATCGTCCAAGGTTGCGAGCGCGTTGTCCGTGGATGTGGCGGAAATCGGCGTCGTCGGTCAATCGGCGTCTAAATCGTCCACTGTCGGCGAAATCGGTGCGTCTGAACCCGTCGGACGCGGCACCGTGGCGAAGACGATGCCCGTGCCGATTCCCAAGGCGACGCGCTTGCGCGTGTTGGTCACTGGTGGCGCTGGTTTCGTCGGCTCGCACCTCGTCGACCGACTCATGGAGCGCGGAAACATCGTCATCGTCGCCGACAACTTCTTCACCGGTCGCAAAGAAAATATCATGCACCACTTGCAAAACCCCTTCTTTGAGCTCATTCGACACGACGTCGTCGAGCCCATGCTCGTCGAGGTGGATCAAATATATCACCTCGCGTGCCCGGCGTCTCCGGTGCACTACAAGCACAATCCCGTGAAAACGATCAAGACTTCGGTTATGGGAACGCTCAACATGCTTGGTTTGGCTAAGCGCGTGGGCGCACGAATGCTCTTGACGTCCACATCTGAGGTTTACGGTGATCCTTTGGAGCACCCGCAAAAGGAATCCTACTGGGGCAACGTCAACCCGATCGGCGTGCGTTCGTGCTACGACGAAGGCAAGCGCGTGGCGGAGACGCTTTGCTTTGATTACCACCGCCAAGAGGGTGTGGACATCAGAATCGCGCGTATCTTCAACACATACGGTCCGCGCATGGCGCTCGAAGACGGACGCGTCGTTTCGAACTTCGTCTCCCAAGCTTTACGCGGCGAGCCGCTCACCGTGTACGGCGACGGCAAACAAACTCGCTCGTTTCAATACGTCGACGACTTGGTCGCGGGCTTGATGGCGCTCATGGATAACGAAAACGAAATCGGTCCGGTGAACATTGGGAATCCCGGCGAGTTCACCATGATCGAGCTCGCGGAAGTCGTCAAGGAAGTCGTGAACAAGGATGCGAAAATCGAATTCAAGGAAAACACGGCGGATGATCCCGGGCGCCGCAAGCCGGACATCACGCTCGCCAAAACGGCGCTCGGATGGGAGCCGAAAATCACGTTGCGCGAAGGTTTGCCGAAGATGGTGGAAGATTTCCGCGAGCGCTTGCAGGTGGGTGACAAGAAAGAACTCTAATAGAAATTTGTTATTTCACTTCAATTCTTCTTTAATGAGGACGTCGCCGGGCACTTCAATCGGGCCGTCTAATTCGAGTTTCAACAAAGGCACCGCGGGTTGCGGAGCGGGATGGAATGATTGTCTCGTCGCGTGTGACGGCAGCGCCATCGTAGATCCCTCGCGCATCTTCTCCGCCTCGGTCAACAAGTCTGCTAATTTTCCCTGATGTGCCGACGGCAAAAGCCTCGACGCGTACGGCACCATGTCAAAAAACGACGTTCGAATGGTCACCTCCGCCATCCCACTCACTTCGGAAATGCGAAACAAACTTGCCTTGTCTTTGTGCATTTCACGCACGACGGAGGCGATGAAAATCGCCGCCGCCGCCACGGACGCCGGCTGCTTCTCGCTCTTGTGCCCCTCGGAATCTCTCAGCTCTCTAAACGTTCGCACGATGTGTGAGCAGAGTTTTAAGAAGTCGTGATCGCTCATCCCCAAATTACCGCAAAATCGATTCGTAAGTAATTCAGGCGTGATCATCTGCTCGTTCATCTGCATGTTTAACCCATCGCACACCTTTAAGATGAATTTGTAGCACCGCCCGATTTCCTTCACCGTCGTCCCTTGCGCCGCCCCGCACACCTCCTTAAACGTCCGCGTCATCCCCTCTTGCCTCGCCGCGATGTACAAACACGCCGCGTACATCGCCACGTTCGATTTCCCCAACGTCGAGTGCGCTGACGTCACCATTCGATACAAATCGCACGCCCCGTCGCGCACCACTCGATTCATACCCATCGCGTCCGCGAACTCCCCGATGCTGTGAAACGCGCTGATCAACGCCTTGTCCGGGTTCATCCCTCGATTATGCAATCGCGTCAGCGTGGCGTTGTACGTCCCGTCCGGATTCTTCCCGATCGTCGTGCTCAGCCCGCCGCCCGTGAGCATGACGTTTGTCGCCCCCACCGTCCGCGACGGATCCGCGCCTCCGCGATCCTTATCCCCGTCCCCGAACGTCCGCCACTCCGAGCACTCGTCGATGATCCTCGACTCGATCACCAGTCCGCACTCGGTGCATATCAAATCTCCCGACGCGTGGTCCTCGACGATCGCCGTGTGTCTCGCGCACTTTGCGCAAATTTGCGTAAACTTTTTCACCTCCTGCGTCGACGGGCTCGGCGCGTGGTTCGTCGTCGTCGTCGTCATCGCGCGCGCGTTCGATCGCGCCTCGCCGTCCGCGTCGCGTCGCGCTCGGTCCTCTTCCGACGCGTCGAACGCGCGAACGCGCGTCGCGGTGTGTCGAACGCCACCGTCCACCTTCGCCCAATCCTTCGCGTCGCTTCGCGCAATGTTTCTCGCGTCGCACTCCGCGACTCGGGTCGACGCATGGAGCCGGTGGGCGCGGACGCGCGCGCGGCGGTGGACGAACACTGGCGATGCGCGATCGCGCGGTGTCGCGCGCGCGCGTCGAACGGCGCGATGACGGCGTGCGACGTCGCCGTCGCGCGCGCGCGCGAACGTCGAGGCGGAGGTCGAGGCGTCTTCGCGACGCGCGCGTTCGAGCGAGGCGAGTGCGTGATGATCGAGCGCGCGCTCGTGGGAGCGCAGCACGAGGAAAACGTGAAACACGCGCGCGCGTGCGAAAATTGCCATCGATACGTCGGGACGGTGTCGAGCGCGGTCGGACGAAGGCTGCTGGAAAAGTACGCGAACGCGGCGCCGCCGAAACCGACGACGCGCGAGGATTTGGTGAAGCTGGCGAGCGGGGAGGCGACGCTTCCGGGCGCGGATGCGTTCGATGGACCGCGTGAAGTTGGATGTTTGGGGGCGTGCGCGCGAAACGTGTACTGCTCCGAGGCGTGCGCGTCCGAGGCGTGGCGCGAGAGAGAGTCGCTCATGTGTCCGGGAGAGAAGGGGATGGCGACGAATAAGCGGGCGTTGGATGAATTTTACGCGCACGCGAGGGAGACGAACGATATATTTATTTTAGCGGCCAAGGCGGTGGCGACGATGTGCGCGCGAGCGTCGCGGGCGAGCGCGAGAGATCGAGACGACGGGTCGAGCGGAAAGGAGATCGAGCGGGACGCTTCGGCGGCGGAAGACTTTGCGCGCCTGCCGTTCGCCGTCGTCGCCAACGCGCCTTGGTGGGAAAGCGTGGCGACGCCGCACGACTGCGAAGACGAGCGCGCGGAAATGGAATTCCGCACGACGTTGCGAACGCTCGCGCAAGACTCTTTGGACTTGCTTCGATCGGCTTGGGGCGAAACGGCGAACGCTTGGCCGCGATTCTTCACGCTCGAGACGTACGGCAGACTCATCGGAGCGTTTGAACTGAACAACCTCGAGCTCGTCGTGGAGAGCCCGGTGGAGAATTACTTTCTCGCGATCGACGCGGCGCCAGATGGTGAAGAGAAGCGAGCGGCGATGCGCGTCACGCAGCCACTGCTCGACGCCTTGGATACCGAGTACGACATTCCGCTCCTCGGCAGCGCGTTGTTCTCCGTACAATCCGGATTCAATCACGACTGCGACCCGAACTGTGAGCCGATGAAGGGAGAGGAAGACATCGACGGCGCGTGCGTCATCATCGCGCGGCGCGATATCGCAGCCGGGGAAGAGTTGACGATCTCGTACGTATCAGACGAGGCCTCGAAGTCGCGCGACGAGCGAAACGACGAGCTGTGCGATTACGGCTTTGTGTGTCGATGCGAGCGATGCGAGAACGAACTCCGAGAACAGCGAAGTAGAAAACGTTAGAAGATGTCAGGACAATAGTAGGAAACGTAGTTGCGATAACGCGAGTATTACACGCGCAGCAACACTTTCAAGAGCGCCATGCGAATGAAGAGACCGTTCTGAGCTTGACGGAAATATCCGGCGCGCGGATCGTCGTCGACGTCGACGACGATTTCGTCGACGCGAGGTAAGGGGTGCATGACGACGGACGATTTCGGCAAAGCGTCCATGATGGTGCGGTCGACGATGTATTTTCCGCTCGCTTTGGCGTAATCTTCCGGATTCGCGAATCGTTCTTTTTGAATTCGCGTTTGGTACAAAACGTCCACATCCGCCGCCACGGCGGCCAAGTCGGTCGCCTCCTCCCACTCGATACCTTTGCTCGTCAACAAGTCCTTTATGTCGTCCTTCATCTTCACCACATCCGGGGCCACGAAGTAAAACTTGACGTTGTTGAATTGCGTCAACGCGCTGGCGAGCGAGCGCACCGTGCGCCCGTTGGCCAAATCGCCGACGAGGGCGATTTTAAAGTCGTCCAACCTGCCGATTTCTTTGCGAATCGTGTACACGTCGAGCAAAGCTTGCGTCGGGTGCTGACCCGGTCCGTCGCCGGCGTTGATGAGTGGTTTCCCGATCGCGTTCGCCGCTCGGCGCGCCGACCCCGCGGTGAAATGTCTCAGAACGACGATGTCCGCGTATCCCTCCACCGTTCGCATCGTGTCCTCGAGCGTCTCCCCCTTCGCCGCGCTCGAGTACTCCCCCGCGCTCTCCGTGCTGACGATGCCGCCGCCCAGTCGTCCCATCGCCGCCTCGAACGACAATCGCGTGCGCGTGGACGGTTCATAAAACAGCGTGCTCATCAGGTATCCCTGCAGCATCGTCGACTCCGGCGCGCCCGGTCGCACGCGCTCCATCGCGTCCGCCACGTCGAAGAGCTCCTCCATCATCGCTCGATCGAACTGCTCCGCCTCGACGCACGATTCCAGCGTCGCCAGCCCGCTCGCGTACGTCGCATCGCGCGTCGCGTCGCGCGCGACGCGACGCGACGCACCGACGCGTCCTCGAGCCGCGCGTCGCGCGCTTCGGCGACGCGCGGCGACGTCGCCTCGCGCCGGCGCGACGGACGCGCGCGCCATGGCGGTCCGGGACGCGCGCGCGCACCGAATCGCACGAACGCGATCACCGCGGCACGCGCGTCACCGCGGACTCGCGTCGACGTGCGTCGCGTCGACGGCGACGATTTCAAATCCAATCGCACCCTGGACGGACCCGCGTCGGATGGATTGACGCGTCGCGAAAGATTCCGAATCGCGCGCGCCGTCGGCGAACCAGACGTCGACGCCGACGACCGAGCGACCGGCCGACTCGGCGACGCGACCGACGCGACGGCGCGACCGACGACGACGACGACGACGGACGACGCGACGGCGGCGCTCGCGCGATGGGCGCGCGCGCGAGGGGTGTCGTGGAACGACGACGCGCT
>Ga0257114_1002328_pt1 | contig 12779 bp, 10 predicted proteins | sample SI112_10mmetaG_FD_190149 | JGI IMG/M metagenome (GOLD analysis project Ga0257114, IMG submission 190149) | Marine microbial communities from Saanich Inlet, British Columbia, Canada - SI112_10m | ecosystem: Environmental > Aquatic > Marine > Inlet | place: Canada: British Columbia | collected... | reverse complement strand
AAAAATTTTTAAAAAAAATGAAAAAAAAAAAACAAAAAAAAAATTTGAAAAAAAATTTTTGAAAAATACGTTTTTTTTATTATCCTCAAAGAAAATTAAATTTTTTTTTTTTTTAAAATAAAAAAATACAATTTTATAAGATTTGTTGTTTTGTTATGTTTTTTGATAATAAAAAAATAATTCAATAAAATAAATATTTTTTAAAAATATAAAAATATTTAAAAAATAAAGTATATTATTTTAATATAGGATAAAAAATGGATAACAAAAAAACGCATTTTTGTGAACCATGTAACTTCAAAACGTTTAATAAAGCAGATTACGTCCGACATTGTAAAACAAATAAACATTTAATGACATGTAATTTAAATAATTGCTCAATGGATAACAAAAAAACGCAAAAAAACGTATTACCCTGGTCATGTGAATGTGGGAAGATATATAAATTTCAAAGTGGCCTATGTAAACATAAAAAATCATGCTTATTTTTAATAAATAATAATGTAAATAAAAATAATTTAACAAATAATAATGAAACAAATTCTTCAGAATATAAAGAATTAATAATCAAATTATTAGAAGAAAATAAAGAATTTAAATCTGTGTTGATTGATCAGCAAAAACAAATAGGCGATTTATTACCAAAATTAGGTAATAATAATATTACAAATCATATTAATAATAATGTAAGTAATCATGTGAATGTTAATATTTTTTTAAAAGAATCTTGCAAAGATGCATTAAATATTGATGATTTTATAAATACAATTAAATTAACACCTGATGAATTAAATTTTGCAAAAACAAAAGGTTTAAGCGAAGGAATAAGTAAAGTATTTATTGATAATATTAACAAATTAAGTTTATATGATAGACCATTACATTGTACAGATATAAAAAGAGAAACATTATATGTAAAAGATAATAATAATTGGGAAAAAGACGATGATAAAAGTAAAATTAAAAAGGCAATTAAAGATATGTCAATTAAACATTTTAAAACATTACAAGAATGGACAGAAGAAAATCCTGATTTTAAAAATATAGATAAGAAAAAAGATGAATTTGTTAAAATGTTAACAGCTGTTTCACAAGATACGTCAAATTTAGATGATAAAGTAATAAAAAAGTTATGTAATACTTGCAATATTAAATTTTCTAGTGAAAATTGAGTATAAATTATAAATTTTTTAATTTATTTTAATATATTTAAAATGGATGCAATTGATTTAAATATAAATAATTATGATCTTCAAGATGTTTTGAATTTATTTAATATTAATATGGATTTTAATGAAGATGATTTAAAAAATTGCAAAAAAAAAGTATATATGACTCATCCTGATAAATCAGGATTAGATAAAGAGTATTTTCTTTTTTTTTGTAAAGCATATAAAATAATAAATTCTATTTATAATTTTAGAAATAAATCTAAGATCAATGAAGAAATTAAATTAAATAATAAAATAGAATATTTAATAACTGATGAAGATGCAGGAAATGAAAAAATAATTAATAATTTAAAAAATACAAATAAATTAGATTCACAGCAGTTTAATAAATGGTTTAATGAATTATTTGAAAAAATAAATATAGAAAATGATTATTCTAGTAGTGGTTATGGAGATTGGTTAAAATCTAATAATGAAGATTATAATGAAACTGCTAGTAATTTAGAAAATATGAATAAATTAATAGAAATTAAAAAGGAAAAATTGAGAGAAACAAATTTAATTAAATATAATTCAATTCATGAATTTAATAATAATAATTATTGTGATATAACAAACCAACGCCCGGAATATTATTCTAGTAATATATTTAGTAAACTTAGTTTTGAAGATTTAAAATTAGCACATGAAGAATCAGTTATACCAGTTAATGATAAAGATTTTAAACAAAATTATATAAACATTGAAGATATAAGAATTCAAAGACAATCTCAAGATATAAATCCTTTAAGTGAAAATGAATATAAAAAAATTATTTCAAATAAAAAAAATGAAGAAAATAAAATAAATTCAAATCGAGCATATAAATTATTTAAACAACAAGAAGAGATGGAAAATATAAGTAAAAAATGGTGGGGGGGTTTGAAACAATTAAAATAAATAATTATATTATACAAATGAATTATCAACATTTAATATTTAGTATAATTTGTTTATTAATTATTGGATATATATATAAAAAATTATATAATTATATAGAAACAAATGAAAGGAAAGATGATATTGATTTAATAAATAAATATTTGATCTCAGAAAATAAAAGCGTTAATAAATTAAAAACAAATAATAGACCTAAAATTTGGTTATTTTTAAATAATACAATAAATAGTCAAAAATGGGAAAATTTTGGATCTAGAAATACAAATAATTTAAATAAAGATTATATTAATTTATGTATTTCAAGTATTATAAATAAATGTGGCAATGATTTTGATATTATGATAGTGGATGTTGATTCGTTTAAAATTCTATTAAATGATTGGAATGTAGATTTAAATAAATTAAGTGATCAGTTAAAAAAACATTTTATTTTAATAGGGTTACTTAAATTATTAAATAAATATGGAGGAATAATTTTGCAACCTAGTACAATAATGTTTAAAAGTTTATTACCATTATACAATAGATCGGTTAATAATAATAAACCATTTACAGGTCAATTTAAAAATGAAAGCTTAGATAATTATCAACGCAATTTAATGCCTTCTATTGCATTTTTAGGAAGTAATAAAAATAATGAAAAAATAAATGAGTTAATAAATTTCATTGTTTCAAAAATTTCAAATGATTATTCGAATGAAATAAGTTTAACAAATTTAATAAATAATATGTTATATAAAAAAATAATTCACAATGAATTTGATTATATTGATGGTAAATATTTAGGAATAAAAGATACAAATGATAGAATTATAGATTTAGAAGATTTAATGAGCGATAAATTTATAGATTTAGACGAAAAAACATATTTTTTACATATACCAGATGATGAATTGAGTAAAAGAACAAAATATAATTGGTTTATTTATTTAAATAAAGAAGAAGTCTTAAAATCACGGACAAATATAGGAAAATATTTATTAACATCTTATAAATAAAAAAATATATTTATAATATATAAAAATGCTTACAGATCTTCAGAAATCTCTTGGTCTCAGCGGTGGAAAACGTGGTGGTTCGCGCAGAGGTGGTTCGCGTAGAGGTGGTTCGCGCAGAGGTGGTTCGCGCAGAGGTGGTTCGCGTAACAGCAGCCGTGCAACTCGCAGAAGTGGTGTGGGCCGTGGTGGTAAACGCGGAGGAACTCGCAAAGGTGGAAAACGTGGTGGTCGCAAATGAATAAAAATATAATTTATATTTAATTTTTTAATATAAATTATAATATTTTATTCAAAATATTAATTGTTTCTGTATTTAGTTGTTTAGGATAAATTATATTAAATTTAATAATTAAATCGCCAATATAATTGTTTCTTTTAAATCCTAATGATGATAATTTTTTTTCTATAAATGGGGTAATAATCTCTCCGGAATTTATTTTTATTTTATATTTTTTTTTATTTAAATGTTGAAAATCTTTATCAAAACCTATTAAAGATTCTTTAAATGTTATAGTGAAAGTTTTAATTAAATCTAAACCATTACGTGAATATGTATCATTATTTTCTAAATTTATATTAATTTTAAGATCTGTAGTTATATTATTATAAATATTTCCTTTATTTTTTAAGACAATAGTTTCATTGTTATCTATACCCTCAGGTATTTCTATATATAGTGTTTCCGATTCGTATTTTTCTCTATTATTATAACAAATCTTTCTCTCAATATTTATTGGTATAGATACACCATTATAGGATTGTAAATATGTTATTGTAATTATTTTAATTATATCATCATAAAATTGATTATTAATAGTTATTTTTTCATTATTATTAGTATTATTAGTATTATTAGTATTATTAGTATTATTAGTATTATTAGTATTATTAGTATTATTAGTATTATTATTATTATTAGTATTATTAGTATTATTAGTATTATTAATATTATTCAATATAACAGAATAAGCATCATTTAATTTATTGTATAATAAATGATCATTATAATGTTTGAAAGATAATTTTCTATATGCAGATCTAATATAATTAATATCTGAAGTTTCTTGAATATTTAAAAAATTATATGCGTCAGATAAAATCATAAAATTAATAATTAATATAATAATTATTATAATTATTATATTAAAACTTAAATAATTATTGATTTTTATTATTAATATGGGAGAAAATTTTTTAAAAAAATATAAGCCGGTTTCACTAGATGATTTTAATATTAATGATTTCACAAAAGAATTAATAAATAAATATATATCAAATTCTAAATTATTATTTGTAATTCATGGTAATAGTGTATCTGGAAAATCTAGATTGATAAATGTAATATTAAAATTATATTATGATGATTTTATAAATAATAATGTTTTATTTTTTAATTTATTGAAAGAACAAGGAATCAATTATTATAGAAATGATTTGAAAAATTTTTGTCAAATAAATAATATTATTTCACATAATGGTAAAAAAAAGACAATAATATTTGATGATATTGATTTATTAAATGAACAATCACAACAAATTTTTTCAAATTTATTGTCAAGTTATAAAAATATAAATTTTATATTTTCATGTACAGATATAAATAAATTACAGCAAACTTTAGTACAAAGATTAGAATATATTAAAATAGAAATAATAGATAATTTATTTTTAGAAAAGATTTTAAATAAAGTATTAATATGTGAAAAAATAAAACTTAATTCTGAAATGAAAAAAAAAATAATAAAAATTTCTAATTTTTCTATTCCAAATTTAATAAATATATTGGATAAAATGTTATTATTGAACGATATAGATAAAATACATAATAAAGATATTAATATAGATGATTTATATCTAAGTTCAAATATTCTAAAATCAGAATTTGATAATTATATTAATTTATGTAAAAATAAAAATTTTGAAGAAAGTATAAATTTAATAGAAAATTTATATGCAAATGGTTATTCGGTAATAGATATAATAGATGAATTTTTTAATTATATAAAATTTTTTAGTGATTTAAGTGATGAAATAAAATATAAAATAATAAAAATATTATCATATTATATTCATATTTTTAATAATTTACATGAGAACAATATTGAATTAATTTTTATAACAAATAATATAATAAAACTGTTTTAAAAAGACTCGAAATTTTTAGTATAATTTATAGATTATATTTTATAATATTATAATAGTTATGAGCAATTTAATTTTTAAAAAAGATATTTCAAATAATTTATTGTTCGAATTTTTATCGAACTATTGTTCATTGGAAAATGAATATTATATTTTTGATAAAATAATATTTAAGCAATATGAATATAATAATTTAGTAAAAGATTTTTTAGATTTATTGAGAGAAAATTATAAAGAATCAAAAAGATATTATTTAGATAGACCCATATCATATAATAATATTTTAACGATATTTAGACAAATATGTAAAAATAATAATATACCCTATTATAGCAAAATAAAATATGATAAAAATAAGTATTATATAATATATTACATTAAAAATATTGCATTATAATTTATTGAGATATTCTTCTTTTATCAATATCTGAAGACGTTACATATATAGAGTTTTCGGTACAAATTATAAATACTGATTCTAATCTATATATTTTAACAATTGGACTAGTATATTCTTCGGCATTTTTAACCAATAATTTTTCGTCATTTTCTTTTACTCCAATTAAAACATCTTTATTAATAGAATCTACCCAATAATCTAACATAATTGGCTTATCTTCGGTTATAGAAATTTTAGCAATATTATTCCATATACTTAATGGTGGTAATTGAATTTGTTCATCATTATTATCTCCCATTATATTTTATATATTTTAATCAAAAAAAACTTTAAGTAGTTTTTAAAGAAAAAGATTATATAATTTATATTAAATTATATAAAATAATATTTATATGGCATTTAATAAAGTTATTACAAATTTTGATGCTTTACTGAATAATGTTATTTTAGATGAAAGTGATTTATCTAATAGTATATGTATTGATACATCAAATAATAGATTTGGAATAAAAGTTGCTGATCCAAAATATGAATTAGATATTTCTGGTAATGTGCAATTTGGTAAAATAAATTTATTAAAAAAAAGTGATTATGATGTAAATAATATTATAAATGATATTAGTTATGATTTCAATCATTTAGTATTTTCAAATGGTATACATATTAAAAATGATGCTATAATAGATTCTTCACTTACTAGTTTAAATTTAACATGTTTATCTGGCAATATTTTAGACATATCATCATTAAATATAAAAAATAAAGGAAATATAACAGCAGAAAGATTAGATGTTAGTTATATTTTATTAAATAACATAGACATTAGTGGGGGAGATATTAGTTGTTCAAATAATATGTTTCTTGGAAATAATTTTGATTGCAGTGGTGAAATTAATTGTTCTCAAAAAATTACTGGTTATGAATTTATAAGCACTAAAAGTTTAACTGGTTCAGATGATAGAATTAAACACAATGAGGTAGATATTTCTAATGGTTTAAAAGTTATACGTTTATTAAAACCACAAAAATATGAAAAAACTAGATCTATAAAATCAAATAATTATAATGGTATTTTAAATGAAGATTTTTTTATTGAAGCAGGTTTAATCGCTCAAGATTTATTAAATATAAATGATTTGAGTTTTTGTGTTTATAATAATGGAATATTATATAATGTAGATTATAATAGTATTTTTGTCTATGGTATTCAAAGTATTAAAGAGCTAGATAGTATAGTAGATAATTATATCAATAAAGATTTAAAAGAATTTAGTAATAAATTATTAGAAATAAATTCAAAAATAAATAGTTTAAATGATAATTTAAATTTAAATAATAATAAATTAATTCAATTAGATAATAATATACATAATTTGCAATCAAATGAAGGTTTAGCAAATATTTCTAAAATTTTAGCAAATCAAAATCAATTAATCATTAATTTAACAAGTAAAATATTAAATTTAGAAAATAAGATAAAACAATTAGAAAATAATAATTAGTATTAATAAATGACAGAGAATAATATAAACGATTCAATTAATGAATTGATAGGAACATTTGCAACAGTAAATACAGGGGGTAAAGAATTAATACAAAATAAAATAATTGCAATAGACACATGTAATAATCGTTTAGGCGTAAATACAATAGATCCTTCATATGATATTCATGTAGTAGATGGGATAATTTCAACTACAAATATAGATATTTCAGGAAATATAACAGGCATAATAGATTTAAGTAACAATAATATTTCATTATATGATTTGTCAATTGTTAAATTTATAATACCTGAATACAATGATAATTTAATATCTGGTCAAATTTATAAAGATATATCAGGATTTTTAAAATTAAAAGAATAAACATTAAATATGTTATTAAGTTAAATAATATTTATAAGACTAATATAAATATTATTATGGAAGAAAATCAAGAAAATCAAGAATATCAAGTAAATGAACCATCATTAGAACAAATACAAGTAATTAAAAATTATAAATTGAATAATATGTTTTTAGAGCAAATTAATAGAATCGATAAACGTTTTAAAATAAATGTAGATTATATATTAAGTGATCCAAGTAAATCTAATATTGAACTATCAAATGTTTTAATAAATGAAGATCTTATTTTAGAATCAAGCTTGAATAATATTCACTTTGTTGTAAAAACAGATAAAAATATAAATTTATATGGAAATACAATAATTAAAGATAAATTATTTTCAAATGATGCTGATTTTTCTAATAATGTTATTATTAGAAATAATGCAAATATTGATAACCTTATTGTAAACAATGATGCATCTTTAATTAATCAAACAGATATAAGTAATTTAAATATTTACAATAATTTATTTGTTAATAAGCAAACAGATTTAAATAGTTTGGTTAATATAAATACATTAAATGTATTATATACATCTATTTTTAATAATGATGCAAGTTTTTTAGAGTTAATAGATATTAATCGTTGTTATATTAGAAATGAATTAATATGTGATAGTTCATCTAATTTTAAAAGTAATGTAAATATGTTTAGTTTTACATCACAAAATAATAGTACAAATTATAAAAATTTATATGTTCATAGAAGAATTGAAGGCGCAAAAATATTTTTAAATGAAACCCCTTTTATATATGATGTTAGTGTAATATTTATAAATAGCGCACTAAAATATGTTCTAAATGGTGAAATAGCACCACAATTAAAATTATTAAGAGGAAGAAAATATATATTTAATTTGCATCATTCAAGTAACTTAGAATATCCATTACGATTTTATAGAAATATTAATAGATATAGTATGATAAATAATGATACAATAGAAATAAGTAATAAACCAGCTGGATCGCCAAATAGTTATATTTCAATATATATGCCAGAAATTTTTGATGACGAATATTTCGTTGAAATATTTTATGATTATTATGATTTTAGAAATGCAGGTTTAATAATACCCGATATGGGAAACAAAATAGATTTTATAGAAAAAAAATTAAATGTGAAAGGTGACGGATTTATAGAAAATATGATAATAGAAAATCAATTAGATGTTAATGATATAGTTGTAGTAAATGATGTATCAATAAATAATCAGTTAGATGTAAGTGGATTATATGTAGTAAATAGGTTAGATGTTGACCATGATGTTTCATTAAATAGACATGTGGAAATAAAAAATAATTTATATGTAAATGATAATATTATTGTTCAAGATGATGTATCTATAAATAAACATTTGGAAGTAAATACAGAATATATTATACATAGACTAGATGTCGATCATGATGTTTCATTTAATAGAAATCTAGAACTTGTAAATAATTTAATTGTACATGACAATATTATAGTCGATGATGATGTATCAATAAATAATCAATTAGATGCAAGTGGAGCATATGTAGTACATAGATTAGATGTTGATCATGACGTTTCATTAAATAGAAATGTAGAAATTAAAAATAACTTATATGTAAATGATAATATTATTGTACAAGATGATGTATCTATAAATAAACATCTGGAAGTAAATACAGAATATATTGTACATAGACTAGATGTTGACCATGATGTTTCTTTTAATAAAAATCTTGAATTAGTAAATAATTTAATTGTACATGACAATATTATAGTTGATGATGATGTATCAATAAATAATCAATTGGATGTAAGTGGATTATATGTAGTTCATAGATTAGACGTTGATTATGATGTTTCATTAAATAGAAATGTAGAAATAAAAAATAATTTATATGTAAATGATAATATTATTGTACAATATGATGTATCTATAAATAAACATTTGGAAGTAAATACAGAATATATAGTAAATAGATTAGATGTTGACCATGATGTTTCTTTTAATAGAAATCTTGAATTAAGTAATAATTTAATTGTACATGACAATATTATAGTCGACGATGATGTATCAGTAAACAATCAATTAGATGTAAGTGGATTATATGTAGTACATAGATTAGATGTTGATCATGATGTTTCTTTTAATAAAAATCTAGAACTTGTAAATAATTTAATTGTACATGACAATATTATAGTCGATGATGATGTATCAATAAATAATCAATTGGATGTAAGTGGATTATATGTAGTACATAGAGTAGATGTTGATCATGATGTTTCATTAAATAAAAATCTTGAATTAGTAAATAATTTAATTGTACATGATAATATTATAGTAGATGATGATGTATCAATAAATAATCAATTAGATGTAAGTGGATTATATGTAGTAAATAGATTAGATGTAGATCATGATGTTTCATTTAATAAAAATTTAGAAGTAAAAGATTATTTTGTCACTAATAAAGATATTATAACTAAAAGAGATTTGTCTGTAAATTTTCACTTAGAAACAAAGACTCTTAGAATATTAAATAGACTGGATGTAGAAGATGATGTGTCGTTTAATACTAATCTTGAAATTAGTAATAATTTATTAGTAAAAAATAATATAAATATTTTAAATAAATTGGATGTCAGTGGTGTATATATTAAAAATAGATTAGACATTGATAATGATGTTTCATTTAATAAAAATTTGGATATTTGTAATAATTTACTAGTTAAAAATAATATAATTGTATTAAATGATATTTCATTAAATAATAGATTAGATGTAAGTAACATTATTATTAAAAATAATTTAATGGTTAATAAAGATGTTAGTTTTAACAAAGATTTATATTTAAATCAAGTTTTACGTGATAGAACTATACTAGAGCCATATTTTAAAAGTATAGGTATATCAGATGAAGGAATAGATCTTTATTTTGAAAATAATATTCGCGTTTTAAAAGTAGATACAATAACAAATAAAGTTTATTATGGAGAAGTAGATTTTTCAGGTAGTGATATTCGCGTTACAATAGATGGCATTATAACTGATTATTTACGTGAAAAAAATGTAAATATAAATAGAGATGCAAGTTTCAATAGCGATGTTTCTTTTATTAAAAATATAGAGATTAGTAATAATTTAATAGTAAAAAAAGAATCACATATATATGATAAAGCACATTTTTATGAAGATATTTATTTAAATACATCTGATAATAGTGGATCAAAAATAATTCATGGACCAAGAATATTAGGCTTAGATCCATATCCCTATACTGGTGGCAGCGGTATTGAGCGTGGTACAGTAGTTATATATGGAGATTTACAAGTATTAGGTGAAACAACAACAGTAGAATCTAATACTTTAATTATTAAAGATAAAATCATACGCGTTGAAACTGCACCAGGTGAAGCTGGAGGTATGCAAATAGTTGAAATCGATCGCGCAAATAATACAGAAAACGAAATAGGAAGTTTTACATTTATTAAACGTGGAAATTTAATTGAGTGGTCAACCGATGGTAGAAATTTAAATTTGGGAAGTGGATCTTTAATAACAAATGAAATAAAATCCGATAATTTTAGAGAACAGATTAGAATATTAGATATATCAGCATATGATATTAGTAGTATAAATATTGAAACTTCTCATTTAAAATTAATAGATTTATCAGCAAGAAATATAAGTGATTTTTCAATGATTGGTGATTTAAATTTCAATAACTATAATATTAAAAATGTTAATAGAATAATTGGAAATGAGACAAATATTAAACTAGGATCTCCATTATATTTTGAATACGGTAATGATGTTTTATTAAATAATAATAATATACTAAATGTCAATACTATTAACGGGTATAACAATATATTAATTTTTGATAGTACAAATATAGATATAAATAATAATAATTTGATTAATGTAAATAGAATTTCGGGGTTTAATACTAATAGAATATTAATAAATGATGATATAGAGTTATTAAGTAAAGATATTAGTGGTATAAATGCTTTATATGGTAGAATAACTGGAAATTTAGGTATTAGAAATATTAATATTTTTGGAGATTTAAACTTAGGATCAAATAAAATTTCATTGCAAGAAATATCTGGAAATTCAAGTACATTATTAATAAATAATTCAGATAATAATAGAACAGTAGAAATTGCTGGTTATAAAACTAAAATTTCATCTTTTAATTTAGATTTATTTGCAAATATAAATAATGGCACAATAGAAATGAAAGCAAAAAATATAAATATTTCAGATGATACACAAGCGGGTTCAATGAATATTGGTAACTTTTTAAACATTAATTTTTTTAGTGAAACAAATTTTGGAAGTCAATCAGCACCATATAGAACAAATATGTATGGTGCTGTTAATTTTTTAAATAATACTAATGATTTAATTCAAAGCAGTAATACATCTATAAATTTTTTTAAGCCAGTTTTAATGCATGGAGTAGATATTACTATAAATAATTCAGGTTCATTTATTGGAAATTTACAAGGAACTGCTTATAATTCTAATTTATTAAATAATCAACCTGGTAGTTATTATCAACCAGTAAATACAGCAGTTACAATACATAATATAATTAATTATAATTCTGGATCAGCTGAAGTTGCCAAATATATGGGACATGGTGGTGGTACATCAAAACCAATGAGATTTTATTGGTCAAGTCATCAAAATTCAACTCCTACATATATATGGGGAAGCAATAGTAGTACTGGAAGTAATAATCCTGATTTTTATCCTTATAATCCTGAGCATTTTAATGTAAATTATTCTAATTCATCTAATACTTCTAATCTATCCAATGAATCAAAAACTTTAAAATCAAATGGTAATGGTCATACAATGACATTTAATTTTAGTAATACTGGTGGAACACCGACATATGTTTGGGGGACATCAGATGGTAATGGTAGAACATATAATGTATATCAGCCTAGTCAATTTAATGTAAATTATGCTAATACTTCTGGTTCGGCTTCTTATGCAAATGATGCTGGATATGCTAATAGAGCGTCGAGAGCAGATTCTTTAAATACTAATGTATTAGGTTCATCTACTGGTTATATTTATTATAATAATGGAAATTTAAGTTTAGGAAGCGGAGGTGGTGGATCAGGAGGAAGCAATGATAATCCAGTTAGAATAGGTACGGGGTCTGGTACATCTGGTCAACATAGTCATTCAGTAGCAATTGGACATTATGCAGGACATAGCAGTCAAAGACATTATTCAGTTGC
>Ga0257114_1002325_pt1 | contig 12788 bp, 16 predicted proteins | sample SI112_10mmetaG_FD_190149 | JGI IMG/M metagenome (GOLD analysis project Ga0257114, IMG submission 190149) | Marine microbial communities from Saanich Inlet, British Columbia, Canada - SI112_10m | ecosystem: Environmental > Aquatic > Marine > Inlet | place: Canada: British Columbia | collected... | reverse complement strand
AAAGTATAATCCTGTTAAAAGAAAACATGAGATATTTGTAGAAGCAAAACTACCACCACACACAAAATAGAGGCTACATGTTTAAAAATCCTGACTTACCAGTTAGAATAATAGATCGCAATTATGTGAATTACACTTTCCCAAACGGATATAGTGATCTCATTGACTGGGTAAAAGACTATCCCAATACAAATTTAGTTATATGGCAACCTATGGAGTGGGCACCTTACCATTCATCCTGGGGCACTGATAGTAATATCACAGTCAAGAAATTTCAAGACATCAAACACGCATTTGACAGTGTGGGTTCAGAATTAGTGTGGACATTCGGTAGCACAGATCATGCAGAAGATAAAATGTGGTTGACAATTTACGACCATATGGGTTCCGGTCATAGAGATATTAATACACGTCAAGAAATAGACACCCATGGTATTTTAGCAATGGACAACGATCTCATGGATACACAACTCATTGCACAACATTTTACTGTTACATTTGATCCATATTTTTTCTTACACGATGCAGTAGGTTCAATTGCAGATATAATTACCGTGGATAAAGACGACTCTGGGGCACAACCAGATTTTTACAATGACATGATTAATAATCCTATAAGCAAAGTGTTTACAAATCTTAACAGAGGTCCATGGATACACAGAGCACAGTGGATAGATCAAATGGCAAAATATGATCTCATAGATTCAAATGTGGTATCGTGGAATCAAGAATATATAAGAGGCCAAAACGGAAATTATAAGTTTAAGCATTTTGTTCAAAAAATAATAAACGTAGATGCAATGTTACCCACGGGAGATTCATCTGGTGGATTTGTACTTACTAATGATCATGATCATCATTTTTCTTATTGTAGAATACCCAGCGAATCCACAGACACTCTAATTGATATAATCACAGAAAGTAGTCCTATGTTTTACTTCTACACAGAGAAAACATGGAAGTCAGTGTGCAAAGGTAGACCATTTGCAATAGTAGGTCCAAAAGGTATTAATCATTGGCTACAAGAACAAGGCTTTCAACTGTATAACGAAATCATAGATTACTCATATGACCTACTTGATACACAAGAAGAAAGAAATGAGCATTTAGCAAAACAGTTAAAAGCACTCGAACAAGCAGACCTAAAAGCATTACAAATATCAGTAGCAGATAAGTTGTTACACAATGCCGCACTTGCAATTCAAATATGGACAGATAATAACGATAACATACATAATGATCCTATCAGAGCAGGCTTACATGATGACGATTCTGTAATTTATACATGGAAATATGAAAGCGAAGAAAGACTTGGCCATCATCTTCATTGTGGACATCATGATCCTGTTATGGCCGGCAGAGCACAGGCAGGGTTAAAATTAATACAGGCATTTGTACATCTACTAAAACAAAAAGGTTGACAACTATACACAATCGTGTATAATACTTTGAAAGTGGATGGAAACAGTTAGGCATCGACCCACTATAAATATTCCGCACTAATGGCCTTCTAATTATTTAGGAGATACAAAATGAATAAGAGATTTTATTCAGGTAAAACATATTCGCATTCAACTGGACACAGTTGTGCGTTTAGACAATGGCGAGCAGATTCGCATTGTAATTTAATTCATGGTTATGCATTACAGTTTGAATTCACCTTTGGTGGAGATGAACTTGACGAGCGTAACTGGATTGTAGACTTTGGTGGATTAAAGCCACTTAAAGAATGGTTGAAAACTACATTCGATCATACTTACTTGGTAGCAGAAGATGACCCAGAGTTGGACACGTTTGTAGATTTAGCAAAGAAGGATTTAGTAGATTTACGAATTGTTACTCACACTGGTTGTGAGAGGTTTGCTGAAATGGCTTTTGACAAAGCAGATGAAATTGTTAAAGAATTAACAGATGGCAGATGCTGGGTACAAAGAACTACAGTAAGAGAGCATGAGCATAACAGTGCTACTGTTGAACTCAACGACCATACTAAAGTAAAATTTAATTAAACAACAAAGGTTTCACTGTGAGCCTGAGACGTCTAACACAGTGCCATATGATGAATACATAAAAGATTAGAATGTAAAAGCCCTCAACAGACGTGTTGGGGGTTTTTTATTGCACTTCTATTTTTGATATTCCTTCTAACATCAAATTAACAAGAAAATCTGTATCTCTAAACAGCATCATATTGTGTAATGCATCTTTGCGATACTGTTCATGTGATACTTTTGCTTTGTGATCTTTAATTATAAAATCAGTTATTGCTTCTCTTCTTTTACCACCAGACAACTCGTCCCAACCAAAATCAGGTATTCTAAATCCTATTCTGCTTAATTCAGTATCTGCTCCTGCGGCACCTAATACTAATGGGGTAATTCCATTTAGCAATAATCTAAATGTTTTCTCAGTTAAAAATCCTTGAGGATTGATATATGCTGGATGTTCCTTGAGTGTGAATGTTTCTAATGCCACACCCCATCTAACATCTCTACCCCACGTCCAGTCGTTGGTAGCAAAGTCTTCGAATCTTGTAGGTAAGTCTGGTAATGAACGTGGTAACTTTTTCTCGTATGCTTTGATAAACTTTTTGATATTTTTATCAGTGTTTTTCTTTGCAGTATCTTGGTGAGTTTTAATATTAGGAGTATTGTTGAATTCATATTTTAAGTACCCGTCTTTTTTGCTCCATGCCATTGACCACAAGCAATCATCTAATACTTTTTTTGCATGTAAGTCTGCAATCATTTTTATACGTGATTCTCGAGGTTTTCTCACTGGCAGGAATGCATGATACTTGAATTTATTGCTGTCGCGACTATCTAAGATAGAATGAAATAGCACACCTGCTTCTTCATGGTTGAGATATCTTTCGTCTACTGATTGAGCAACAATCAAAGCAAACAAATTTGCATTTGGTAACACTGTACAATTTGGTATATCTGTTTCTTTAAAGTTGTATCCAGTTGTGTGTAAGTATAAGTTTTTAGGCTTAATACCAAATGCATTTATTGTTTGGATTAAATTTGTTCCTAAGAAACTGCCACCTTCTATATAATCATATATCATTACGTTACATGTTTTCAGCAAAGACTTTGCATAATGCTTAGGTAACTTAATAAAGTCTCTATCAGATATTTCAAATACCACATGTTCATAATCTGTACTACTTGCTAATAGTCTTTCGCAACTGATTCCATTAATACCAAATAATTTTCCAACAGCAATACCTTTAGCATGTGTTTGTGAGATAAAACTTTCGCTACACATATTTTTGATATTCTTATAAAACCAACCCATATTATATGTGTCACACGAAGGACCTAAAAATATGTCTATTATACCAGGATTTGACTCTTGTGCTACAAAATCGGTAGCAATTTTTTCTATAACTATCATAAAGTAGCCTTATATGTGTTTGTGTATATTTATATACCCTGTTAATAGCCAAAGATTGTTATCGGCTGTGACAAAAATAGCATAAATAGTACTATGAAATTCGGAATCATAACATTAATAACAGCCTTAGCAATTGCAGGCGTGGCGGCATGGTTTAGTATAGCAGGACTTATGGCTATCTTTAGTGCCGCGGCATTACCCATTGCAGTAATGGCTGGAACACTCGAAGTGGGTAAACTACTCACAGCCAGTTGGTTATACAGATACTGGAATGAAACATCCTTTGCATTAAAGTCATACCTCAGCATTGCTGTGGCAATACTTATGCTGATCACAAGTATGGGAATATTTGGCTATTTGTCAAAAGCACACTTAGATCAAGCAGGTGCAAGTGGAGACGCCTTTGCTATTGTAGAAAGAATAGATGGGCAGATATCCAGAGAAGAAAATAAGATTTCAATACTTCAGGATAGGATTAGCAGTTTAGACGGCAGTTTTGATATCAGCGATAGTGTAACACAGCAGGAAGTAATCAGAGACGGTGCTTGGGATAGAGTACAAGGCGACATTGATTATGCTAAGGGACAAATTGCAGATATAAGAACTCAACTAAGTGTAGATCTAAAAGCACAAGATGACAAACTTGTATCATTAGATAAAATTGTAGAAAGTTATGCTAATCAAGGAACGACCACAGTAGAAACAGATTCGGGTGGAATATTCCGAAGTGCAGAAACTGAAGTTATTGATAATGTTGCAAAGGCACAACAAATTAGACAAGAACAAAAGCCACAACGTGATGCTATAACTGACGAAAAGAAGAATTTACGAATGTCAGCACAGCAACAAATAAATGCTTTGCAAAAAACCATTGATGAATATCGTGCAGGCGCACAGCAAACAATAGACACTGCAAACAAAGAAATTAATCGATTGAGAAATCTCAGTTCTCAATCACAGGACGACAACCTAAACAAAGTAGATATGTTTAACACACAGATTGATAATTTGTATGATGGTATAGTTGTATTAAAAGATGAAAAGTTTGAAGCAGAAACTATTGTTAGAGAATTAGAAAAAGAAGTAGGTCCTATTAAGTATGTAGCACAATTAATATTTGGTGGTGACAGCGAAGATTTACTTGACAAAGCAGTACAGGTGTTTATACTGTTACTGGTATTTGTATTTGATCCACTTGCAGTTATGTTAGTTATTGCGGCCAACCAAACACTATTACGTTACGGTGTTGATTTAGAAAGTTCAGGTCCACCATTACCAACAAAACCAAAACAACCTATGCCAGAAGAAGAATTCAATATTGACAAAGCAACTGGCAGAGAAGAAATACCCAGTGCTGTAGACGATGCCGCTATTGCAATGCAAGAATCCGCAAGTCAAAAAAAAAGATTAGAGGAAGCATTAGCAGAAGTTAATGCCAAGTACGCAGAAACACTAAAAGCATTAGAAGAAAAACCTAAAGTAGTAACTAAAACAATTGTTGAGCATGTTCCAAAAGAAGTATTTGTGCAGGTCAAAGATAAAGAGACCGAAAAGAAATTAAAAGCAGAAATTAAAGATCTTAACAAACAACTTGAACAAAAACCTAAAGAAGTAATCAAGGAGATTGAAGTTGAAAAAATCGTTGAAAAAATCGTCGAGATTGAGATCCCAAAAGAGACAGTGGTCACTGTCGAAAAAGAAGTCCCAGGACCAGAGCGAGTTGTTGAAGTCCCAGGACCAGAGCGAGTTGTTGAAAAAGAAGTAGAGGTTGTTGCAGGTTTGCGTGAAGCCGCAAAGATGGTTGCCGCAAGTGATTTTAATAAGGAAGGATACAGCGAAGAAGAACTATATGAGATGCTACAAAAAGCATCTGAAGAAGACGTTAAAAAGAAAATAGGTTTTTGGGCCATGCCGCTACCGAACGATGATAGCAATGATGACCAAGACGGGTCAAATAAAATATATATAACTAAGCCAAACGCTAAATAGTTGTAGAGGTAAATTTAATTAAATGACACAAGATTCTCCTACGTTATCATGTAATTTCTGCGGAAAGAATAGAGATCAAGTAGAAAAACTAATTGCAGGACCTGATGTATACATTTGCAACGAATGTATAGAGCTGAGTTATAATATCACAGTTACTGAAAAGTCTGAAGAGTTTGACATAGATGAACTTGACAGTTTACTTACACCTACTGAAATTTATAATAAGTTAGATGAATACATAATTGGTCATGCTGGTGTAAAAGAATTATTAAGTGTTTGTGCATATAATCACTACAAAAGAATAGCATTTAATCGATCAGAAGATTTTGATGTGGACACACTTGACAAGTCAAACATATTACTAATGGGTAATACAGGAACAGGTAAAACCTTGTTTGCAAAAACATTGGCTAAAATACTAAATGTACCAATGACTATTGCTGATGCAACAACATTAACTGAAGCAGGTTATGTTGGGGAGGACGTTGAAGGTGTTATTGAACGTTTGCTTACTCTAACTAATTGGGATAAGGACAGTGCTGAAAAAGGAATTATATTCATTGACGAGATAGACAAGAAGGCTCGTAGGAGCGAATCTCACACTGCTACACGTGATGTAAGTGGTGAAGGCGTTCAACAAGCACTATTAAGATTAATTGAAGGTACAATAGTAAAAATTAAAATGGGGAACAGTAAACGGTTAGCAGGTGACGAGTTTATAGAATTCGATACCAGCAATATACTGTTTATAATGGGGGGTGCGTTTGTTGGGTTAGACAAACTCATCGAGAAGAGATTAAAGAAGAAGTCCGGTATAGGATTTGGGTCCACAGTATTAGATGCTACGGAATCTAAAAAGTTAACAAAATTAGCAACACATGATGATTTTGTAACCTTTGGCCTAATTCCAGAGTTAGTCGGACGAACTCCTTTAATTGGTATACTTGACCAGTTCGAGGCTGAGGATTTTAAGAAAATATTATCCTCAGTCAAGAACAATATTTTAAGTCAAGTTAAGGTATTATTTGACATAGACAATATACGTATTGAATTTGGTAATGACTACATTACTTATGTAGCCGAACAAGCCGCAACTAAGAGTTTGGGTGCAAGAGCAATTAAGACTTTAGTTGATCAAAGTTTAATAAGTTTAATGTTTAGAGCACCAGATCTTCACAATAAAGATGTGGCTATGATAAAATTAAATAAATATCCATTGACAAAAGAAGATTTTCCTGTATTATATTACAGTAATAACGAATCAGAAATTGATAGAAACTATAAACTGCATGGCGCAGAGGACTTATGAGCAATAACTTTAAACCAAATAACTTCAATAAGAAGTTTGACAACAAAAAACCATACTCAGCACCGAGACCGAGAATTCCGGGTACAAGTGTTGAAGTGAGAAATGGTGATGTTAACGGAGCAATTCGTAGACTAAAAAAGATTCTTGAAAATGACAACCGTCAGAAAGAATTAGCAAAAAGAGAGTACTACGAAAAACCAAGTGCTAAACGTAAACGTGTTAAAGATCAAGAAATCCGCAGACACAAAAAAGAACTACTTAAAAAGATTCAATCCGGTTCTGAACCATATCAAGAGACAGGCGGACTTAAACATCTTAAAGGTAAGAGATCGAGAAGAAAACACGCAATGCTAAAAGACATGTTTAGCAGAGCTAACCGCAGAAGGTAGACATGAAAATTGTTGTTGTAAGTGGAGGATTCGATCCACTACATTCTGGTCATATAAGTTATTTAGAAAGTGCCGCAAAATACGGTAATAAACTTGTAGTACTTGTAAACAGTGATGAGTGGCTCACAAGAAAGAAAGGCAGACCCTTTATGCCTTTTGAAGAACGTTCCTTAATTATACAACGCATGGACATGGTAGACAATGTTTATGCAGTCAACGACGATGATAACAGTGTAACCAAAGGACTTGTTCAAGTCAGAGACGCATTCGGACATCAACATGAATATGTATTTTGTAATGGCGGCGACAGAGGCAAAGACAACATACCAGAAATGGATGTTGAGGGTTATGAGTTTGAATTTGCTGTAGGTGGTGATAACAAAGCCAACAGCAGTAGTTGGATATTAAAGGAATGGAAGTACCCAACAGAACGCAGAGTATGGGGTGAATTCAGTAACCTATTCGAAGACGGTGTTGTAAAAGTTAAAGAGCTTGTGATAGAACCAGGCAAAGGCATCAGTTATCAGCGTCACTTTAAACGTAGTGAAATATGGTTTGTGAGTAAAGGTGAATGCGAGATTAAGTATGGGGCAGACACTGAGTTGCCAGACCATTATTCATATCATGTATTAAAAACAGATCAATCGTTTACAGTAAGAGCAAAATCATGGCATCAGATTGTAAACAAAGGTAAAGTACCTTGTCATATAGTAGAAATACAGTACGGCGAAGAAACAACAGAAGACGACATAGAGCGTCTTGAATATTACGACGGAGAATAGTATGGAATATGCATTGGCAGGAATGTTTTTTATCTTACTGGTAGTCTGGATAGTAATAAAATCTGAGGAAAAATAATGTACGAGTTAATATTACTGATATGCGTTATGGTTATTGGAACTATAATATTAACAATTTTAAACGACGGCGAGTAAATAATGAGAGATTTAAACACACAGAGAGTATGCGAACTATTAAATGAAATAGTTGAATTGGAAATGGCTGGTGTGGTAAGGTATGCACACAGTTCATTAATGATTAGCGGTCCTAACAGAATACCCATTGTAGCATTCTTACAGGAACAAGCAAACGAAAGTTTAATGCATGCCTTACAAGCAGGCGAATACATCACAGGCTTTGGCGGACACCCAAGTCAAAAAATTGCAAAGATAGAAGAAAATCATGATCACAGTGTTAATCAAATACTTACTGAAAGTTTAGAACACGAAGTACGTGCTGTAGAAAAATACAAAGAACTGCTAACAGAAGTAGCGGATGCAAGTATTATGCTTGAGGAATATGCCAGAGGACAAATAGGCCAAGAGGAGCAACATGCATTAGAACTTAGTAAGATGTTGAAGGATTTTGCGTAGTGCCCAAACTGGTTGTAGCAGGTTGCAGTTTCTCTGATAGAACACTTGTAAAAGAATGCTACGGCGACCATTTATCAAAATTATTAAATATAGATTATTTACATCTTGCAGGTGGATGTGGTAGTAATGATCGCAGTATGCGATTAATAGTTACAAACGTTCTATTAAATAAAATTAATGCAAACGACCATGTAATTTTTCAACTCACAACTCCTGAGAGAAGAGAAGTATTCTCAAATTATTTAACACACACAAGATCAGGCAAAGCAGTATTTGATCGCAGTTTAGCCGACGCAATGAAAGGAACACCAGTAAGAAACAATCCTGAAATTAAAGCCATACATCCTTGGGATAGTATGCCATTAAATGATCTTGTAGATGACACAGTAAAAGATTTTAGGTGGAGTCGATTCAAGATGAACAGTAGTAGTTGGCAAGAAAATACACCAGATATGTTACTACAAAAATCTATGGAAGAGACAACAGTGGATATAACTGCTGACACTTATACTATTTGGACAAAACTTGCTATGCTTATGCCGTTTTTAGATTCTAAAAATATACGTTACACAGTTCTTCATCCACATAATTATTTTAGTGAAAACAGTTTTGAAAAAATGGGCCTTACACGTTTATTTAGGGAAGGCAAAGATATAGCAACACATCCAGAGTTAGCATCTGTTTGGAGGCAAATACAACATTCCCCCGATGATGCGTCACACCTAAGTGAGGATGGACATGAATGGTTTGCAAAATGGTTAAATGACAAAATAACATGGACATAATGCTAATTGGTTGTAGTTGGCTTGTACCAAACTATTATTATGAAGAGAATCTTAGTAAGGGTGAAGTTGTGCCAGGTGCACCACCAGAAATTCATATTAGAAGTTTATTAGAAGCAGAAGGTCATTCTATTATAAATTTTGCAATAAACGGTTATGGCAATGATCAACTTCTTTCTGATGCATTGATGACACTAACACCAGAACAAAACATTGATCTCATAATATTTTGCCAATCGGATCCTGTAAGAGATTATATTCGCAATGGTACAACAGACATAATAAGTGAAGTTTTACCACATGATAAGTTACTTGAGAAGGCATATAGTAAACTTAATAAACTAAAGAAATTATTACCCAAATCTAAATTAGTTGTAATAGGCGGACTAACACCTATTGAAGATTCTATTAATAACATAATGGAATATAAGCCAGACTATCAATTACGTTGGTGGATAGAGGAATTTTTTAACAAAGATGATTTCTCTGAGATGGGACCACTTCCTACAACAGCATATGGGTATAGCATATTAGAAATGGACGTATTGTCACACAACGAAAAAAATAATACTGTAACAGTAATGGACTACATGACAAAATCAAGATATTATCCAGATCACGGACACCCAGGCGAACACATGCATTCATGGCTTTTTCATGAATTAAAAAACAACAACCTAATAGATAATAAATACTAATATGAAAAGAATATACTTAGATTACGCATCAACTACACCCTGCGACCCAAATGTTGCAGAGTTAATGGCCAAATTCCTCACATTTGACGGCGAGTTTGGAAACCCTGCAAGTAGAAGTCACAGTTTTGGTTGGGAGGCTGATCAAGCAATTGACACAGCAAGACAACAAGTAGCAGACCTTATTGGTGCTGACCCAAGAGAAATTGTATTCACCAGCGGTGCCACTGAAGCAGATAATCTTGCTATCAAAGGCACAGCACAATTTTACGAAACAAATGGTAAACACATTGTCACAAGTAAGATTGAACACAAAGCAGTACTTGATCCTTGTAGAGAACTTGAACGTGATGGATTTGAGATTACATATCTTGAACCTAACGAAGATGGTATAATCACAGCAGACATGATTGCTGAAGCAATCAGAGAAGATACAATACTTGTAAGTATTATGTTTATCAATAATGAACTTGGTACACTTAACGACATAGAAGGTATCGGTAAGTTATGCTTTGATAAGAAAATTATGTTTCATGTGGATGCGGCTCAGGCCACAGGCAAAGTAGAAATAAACTTAGCAGAACTTCCTGTACATTTAATGAGTTTATCAGCACATAAAACATACGGCCCAAAAGGCGTAGGTGCATTGTATATTCGACGTAAGCCACGTGCAAGAATCAGAGCACAAATGCATGGTGGTGGACACGAAAGAGGAAATAGGAGTGGCACACTTCCTACACATCAAATTGTAGGAATGGGGGAAGCATATAGAATTGCCCAAGAGCGATTCGAACAAGACAAAGCTCATGTAGGTATATTGCATGATCGTTTGTTAGAAAGAGTTAAAGAAGTTGAGGAAGTATACTTAAACGGCAGTCTTGATCATAAAGTTAAAAACATTTTAAATATCAGTTTTAATTTTATAGAAGGAGAAAGTTTGATTATGGCTTTAGAAAATGTTGCTGTTAGTAGCGGTAGTGCATGTACAAGTGCAACACTTGAACCAAGTTATGTATTACGTGCATTAGGCAGAGCAGACGAATTAGCACACAGCAGTATACGATTCAGTTTCGGAAGACAAACCACGCTCGAAGACATTGACCAAACAGCAGATACGTTGCTCGATGTAGTTGAGAAATTAAGAGAACTATCCCCATTGTGGGACATGTACCAAGACGGTGTTGATATGGACGCATTCGATTGGGATGAGTACATGCATTAAAAAAGATAAATAACATTATGGCATATTCAGAAGAAGTAACTAAAAGATTCAAAGGCGTATTATCAAATCCTAAGAAGTTTAACGTTGGTAAGTTTGATCCAACTGATCCTAAGGTAGCAACTGGCATGACCGGTGCTCCAGCATGTGGTGATGTAATGAGACTACAACTTAAACTCGATGACAATGATCGCATAGAAGATGTTATGTTCAAAACATACGGTTGCGGTAGTGCAATTGCAAGTTCAACTATGTTTGTAGAAATGTTAAAAGGTAAAACAATGGAAGAAGCAAGGCAAATCAAAGACAAAGATATTGCCGCGGCGTTGGATTTACCACCAATTAAAATTCACTGTTCAGTGTTAGCAGAAGACTCAATCAAAAAAGCAATTAAAGATTGGGAAGGCAAATCTTCAGAATAGATCAAAACAACCGCTTATAATTAAGTAATCTGTTTTTCATCATAAATATCGTGTATAAGTTATTATAATAATTTCTTATGTTACTCCAATCTTAGATATAATGAAACACAGATTTAAAATAGATTTCGACCGTGTCAAATACAATGCAGAAGTATTAGTACTTGCCACGGTTTTCTTATTTTCAATTGTAGGAGTTTCGCCAGGACTATAAATGTTTTTTAATGCAAAAATTTTATTCTATACTTTTTTAATTGTGTCATTGCACACACTTGATAGCGGTGCAGGAATAAATCGAGCATTAAGAGACATGAACTTATCAGATTACACCAACCAAAGATTATGAAAACATTTTACAAATACTGGATACTACCATGGACACCAATACCTTACAAGTAAGAGACGCAACACCTGAAGAACAAGCAGAGTGGTTCGAAACTGACTATTTTATGAAAGGCGATTTTAGTGCTATGCAATTGTTTGTGGTTATACCAGCAATCATTCAGATAGTGGTATTCTTCTCCATGTTAGCCGTGTTTGCCCTAAACAGTGTCTTATTTTAGAAACACATTTAGATTACTAATAGGTGTAGGTAAGTCACATAACAACACTGTAACACCCTCACAAATCCTCATAACAGCAATAGCAGTAGGCTTTGCATTCTTAGGCTCCATCTCTATACTATTATTACTTGCAAGTCTTGTAATAAACGGTTGACATCTGTGTAAAAACCTGTATAATATACACATATTATCGCAAAAGGGAACACTTTTTATGTCTTATTACACGCATACACAGAACCCAATTGGTAACTTCGTTGAGAAAGAACACGGTAACAACTTTGAGTATAGTTTGAATCCGGATAATATGTCTTTTTGTGAGGATTATCCTCATATCATATGGGTAGGCAGTGCTTTTACTGACCAGGGCTATCGCTATGCTACTGTTAAGAAGACAGTTGCGTATGTGGTTGTAGATGAAGACGAGTTCGGACTTCCTGTTGTTGAGAAGTGGGACTTAAAGAGAAACGACAGTTACATTCCTGTTACTAACCCAGACTTAATACTTGATCCATCGAAGCCTGCATATATTGTTTCGGTTGACATTTCTTAGAAAATCCGATATAATGTAAGTTATATTTAGGAGTAACAATAATGACAATGCATCTTGCACAAGGTATGACTACTATCTGTAATAGAAAGTATAAGCCTAAG
>Ga0257114_1002317_pt1 | contig 12822 bp, 11 predicted proteins | sample SI112_10mmetaG_FD_190149 | JGI IMG/M metagenome (GOLD analysis project Ga0257114, IMG submission 190149) | Marine microbial communities from Saanich Inlet, British Columbia, Canada - SI112_10m | ecosystem: Environmental > Aquatic > Marine > Inlet | place: Canada: British Columbia | collected... | reverse complement strand
GCTTTCAGATTCAACATCTCCACCTGCCACCGTATAAAGGGTAACAGTCCAAATTTGGTTTCCAGAAACCTGCATCCAGTCTGACACATCTTTTGTTTTAGTAAAACTAGCTTTAGATCTAAAACCACCTTTATAGTTTGACCCAACTTTTAAGTCAGGTGACCAATCGTTTCCTGAAAACCATTCCAAATAATAGGTGCCATCTGGAACACCTGTCATTTCAAAATTAGCTCCTTTACGAACAAACTCATTTCTTATTTTTCTTTTGCTGTAAGCGTTTACAAGCAGAACAACAGCGTCTGTTGTGTTAGAATTTTTAATCTTAAAACTATTGTTAGTGTTATTGTTATAAAGACCTTTTCCAAAGTAAGCATTGTAAGGGGAAAATCCATTTTCAGGTGTGGGATAATATTTATTAGGATCCACCTTTGGATCATCTCTTTTGTATTGATCCCAATAATCATCACCTCTTTCAGCTGATTCTGAAACCTTTTTTTTGGGTTGTGTTGATGTGGTTTTAACAGGGTCACTTTCTTCCTTGCCTTGCTTTTGAATTATAGCAAAAATTAGAATAATCGAAAAAATAATAATTTTAGTTGTCCTATTCATAGTTCTTGTTTAAATATTCATAAGACGCTTGAATGAGTTGAAACTTTTCTTTAGCTAGATTTTTAATACCATCACTCATCCCGGTTAATTTATCGGGGTGATACTCTTTAGCTAATGACCTATAAGAAGATTTTATCTCTTGCATCGAAACGCCACCTTTTAAACCTAAAACGCCTAAAGATTCTAGAGTTTTTTGATCGTATTTTTTTGATTTGTATTTAGTTTTTATAAACTGATTTTTGATAGAATCTAATCTGCTTGGAGTGAATCCAAAAATAAAACCAATATGAAATATAAACTCCTCTTCTGATTTACTTATCACGCCATCAACTGCACTTAAGCCATATAAAAACTGAATAATAGCATAATGTTTAGCCGGATTGATTCTGTTTTTTATTATTTCAGAAAGCGAATTAACATCTGAGGGAATATCAGTTCTATCTTTTAATTGCTTAAATAATTTATTTGATTTTGAGGATCCAAAAGTGTTTTTAAAGTAAGTTTGAACAAGCCTTATTTCATTTTTATCTACACTACCATCTGCTTTTATTAAAAGAGAGGATAATTTGAGAAGTGCTAGTTCGTAAGAAACTTCATCTTCTTTTCCCATCATTATTTCTCTTACCAGCAAGAAAGCAGCAATAGCACCAATGAAATCGCCTAATATCCATCCTGGAATTAATGCTACCCACTTATAATATTTATAATCAAAAATATATCCCATATAATAATTAACTAGTGAGAATTTTAACGGCTTCAATACAGGCATTGTAGTCCTTTCTTAACTCATCATTTTCATTAATTTCAAGCATATCATAAAGAAATGATGAAATATCACCAAAACCTTTTGCTGCTATTTCTTTAATTTCTTGATCACCCATTAGGTTCGCGTCATTTAGGTATTTCTTTACTGTATATCCGTTACGAATCGCACCAGTAAACTCATTAAATATCCTCTCCATATTAGTCATTTTCTTGAAATAAGCTTGCAAGCCAGTCATGTCTCTCTTATAAAGAGTTTGACCAAGTACTTCTGCTTTTTCAGGAAGATCATTATCTCTTTGATACTTCTTAGCTTTATTCTTGTCTTTAGACTTTCTAAAAAAATCAAATATTCCCATAACTTTAATTTCTTTTTGGAAAAACTTCTAAAACTTCATATCTAACATACCATTTATCGTCGTCATTGGTGTCTTCTCCTAAAAAGAAACCTCTAAGGTCTCCAATTTGAATTTCCTGCATATCTCCTGGAAGTATTTCTAAATTTTCCTTATCATAATCACAGTTGTATGACCCCCTTGCGCAATAACTTTCTAAATCATATGTTTTAGAAAACACTTTAGTTCCCCCACGGTAAGCTGCTCCAGTGTAAATAGAGACTCTGAATTTTACCCTATCAACAGTATATTCAGTGTCATTTGTTATTTTACATCTAAATTCAGTAAATTTTTTAGGTTTTTCCTTGTTATAACTCCAGTTTGTCCCCCCAATCTTTAAGCCATAGGGCGTGTAGGGTTTATTTAATTCTTTTTCTCTTTTTATTTTTTCTTTTCTTTGTTCATTCTCTCTTTCTACAGCTTCTTTTTTGTTCATAGCAGCAATATCTACAACACTTCCTAATCTCCAATTGTATGGCATGTCATTAATTAAAAATATATTTCTAATATTAAAATAATACTCTTTGTTTGATGATGTAAAAAAAACTCTAAATGATTTAATAAGGAAAATACCTAACTCATTATCTTTTTCGATTTTAAAAGTTGCCTTTTTAAAAACTGCATCAGGCCAATCAATTCCCATGTTCAAACCATCATAATAAGCTTCTTCAAAAGATTCTATAGCCTCATCATTAACTCCTTTCTGCCATTCGTATAGTGTAATACTATCTTTTTTAATTTTTTTATTTAAAAAATTTTGGAACTTTTGATTGAAATTATCAAAATCATTAGCATTGAACAACAACTTTGAAGCTTCATTTAAGTTTTTATTTTTTAATAATTTAAAGAATGATTTTGCAAAATTCTCAGGGGTTTCAAAAGTTCCTTTTTTTAATTTTTCATTTAGTAATTCAATTTCTTCATTTTTAACTTCTAACCTTGATTCTAAAGTTTTAACTTTTTTTTCAAGTTCAAGGCTTTTTTTTATTTCTTTTAAATTAATACTTCTAGAATACTCTAATTGTTTAATAAGATCTTTTTTTTTCTGTCCAAAAGAAATAAGTGGAAGAATCAGTAAAAGCAGAATTAATCTTTTCATCTAAATAAATTTAACTTAATTATTAGTGCAATCAAAATCAAGCCTATTGAACAATTAGAGTCAATAATAATTTACAATCTCTTTTATAAAATTTATGTTGAAAATTTTGTGAACAATTTATAAACTCACCTGATTATTAAACCTTGAATATATAGATATTGTGAAATATTAATTAATAAAGTTGAAAGACAATGTTAACTAAATTGAAAAAAGGCTAAGAACCATCCGAAGAAGGCAAGTAGCCTTAGATTTACAACAAGCGGTTCAACAGTAGTTTATGAACATCAAATCAAATTTTTAAAGACTGATGTGTTAAAATCAAACGAAACTTTAATAGATAATGAAAATCATTGGATAAAAAATTATAAAAGTTGACTAGAGAATTAGTCAATATTAAAACAAATAACGATATTTAAAAAAATGAAAAAAATCCCAGAAAAGTTTGTAAAAATCATTGATGAATTGGTAGATCAATTTGAGTTTGCCGACTCATCAGAACGACCTTGGATTATAGGATTTAGCGGAGGAAAAGACTCTACCGTATTACTCACATTAGTTTGGATGGCTTTACTTAAATTAAAAGAAACCATCCCAAATTATAAGTTTAAAAGAAACGTATATGTGGTATGTAACGACACATTAGTTGAAAACCCTATAATAACCAGCTATGTAGATGATGTATTACTGGCTATTGAAAAATCAGCGGTACAAAACGGACTTCCTCTTTTTGTTAAAAAAACAACTCCAAAACTTGAACAAACATTTTGGATTAGTGTCATTGGTAAAGGCTATCCTGTGCCAAATAATGCATTTAGATGGTGTACTGACAAACTAAAAATAAGACCAACAAGTTCTTTTTTACATGAACAAATTGATGAAAAAGGAGAAGCAATTGTTTTGCTGGGTACAAGATATAATGAAAGTGCATCAAGAGAACGATCTATGAGAAAACATGAGGTTAAAAACCAAAGGTTATCTCCGCATAATATTTCACCAAATACAATGACATATGCACCAATTAGAGATCTTTTTTTGGAAGAAGTGTGGTATTTAATTAACGCATTCCCGTCACCTTGGGGATTTGATAATTCAATATTATTTAAAATTTATTCTGATGCAAGTGCTGATGACTATGAATGTCCTACTGTTGTAACAACCAAAGAACATAAGAGTTGTGGTCAAAGCAGATTTGGATGTTGGACCTGTACTGTAGTTACAAAAGATAAATCAATGACCGCTTTAATTAATAACGGAAAAACATGGTTATATCCATTATTAAATTTCAGAAATGATTTACAAAAAGAAAGAAACATAAGTGAAAATAGATTAAGCAAAAGAAGAAATGGACAAAATGCTGTGAATGAAGAAGGAATGAATCAAGGAAATTACACACCTGAGTATCGATATTCTATTTTAAAAAGATTGCTTGAAGCTCAAAAAGAAGTTCAAAAAGAGAAGCCAAATTTAAACCTAATCACTCACCAAGAATTAATTGCCATACAAGTGCTTTGGAATAGAGATCTAATATTCAATAAAAATATTTCAGAGTTATATAGAGAAGTTTATGGAAGAAATGCTGTAGCTGGAAACTTTAGATCTATTGGTGCTCTTGAAAAAAGAATAGTAAAAGAGGAATGTGAGAACGATAGTAAAATGGTAGGATTAATTGAGAATCTTTTATCAGTTCAAGAAACAAAATCGCTACTAATTTCTAATCATGGTTTAAATAACGATTTAGAAAAAGTAATTGAATCCCAAATCAAAGTTCAAGCATGATCATAAAAAATATTAAAATATCAAATTTTAGATCATATTTTGGATTAACCAATATTGACTTTAATGTTGTTCCTGATAAAAACATTACTTTAATTTCTGGAAAAAATGGATTTGGAAAAACTTCTTTTTTAACCTCTTTAATTTGGGGGTTTTATGGAAAATTAATGTCCAAGGTTGAGGATAAATACAAAAGGGAAATAACTGGAAGTGGAGGATATCAAAAATATATTCGTCAACAATTCAATAGAAATCAAAAGAAAGAAGATGAGTTAAAAGTTGAAATTACTATTTCAGATGTAATGATTCCATCTATACCTTGTGAAAATATCACAATCATAAGAACCTTTAACGTAACCAGTTCAAAAGAAAATTTAGAAATCCTAATTGATGGAGATTACAATGAACTCACAAAAAAGGTAGGCTATGAAACCTTTATTAATGACTTTATATTACCTAGAGAAATAGCAAAATTCTTTTTCTTTGACTCTGAAAAAATTGTGTCTCTTGCTGAGGCTAAAACTAAAGATGAGTTGAAATCTCTAAGTAGTGCTTACTCTGAAGTTTTAGGTTTAAAAAAATACGACGATCTAAAGCATGGATTAAAATCTTTGGTCTCTACATTAAAAAGAAGAGGAGTTAAAGACACTGATTTAAAAAAGTTAAATGCATTAATCAAAGAAAGTCAAAGCTTAAAAAAAGAAATAGACTTTAATAACGAAACCACTGATGACACCAATGTTCAAATTGAAAGTTTAAAAATAAAAAGCGATATTTTACAAGAAAAACTAATTCGAGAAGGAGCTACTATTTCATTAAATGATTTCAAGGATTTAAAAACTCTCTACTCTGAAAAACAATTAGAAATTAAAGAAGTAAGAAAGAAACTTAGTGATGTTTTGGAATTCATTCCTTTCATGCTTTCTGGTAGTATTTTTGAAAAATTAATCAAGCAAGTAAATAAAGAAATGAGCTCTGGTTTAGCTCAATTGAATGAACAAACCGTTGAAGAGTTAAACACTGTACTTAAAAAAGTATTGAAAGATTCTTCAAAAGAAGTGGCTAACAGATATGTTCAGGAGTTCAATTCCGAACTAAGCAAATTTGGTAAAGAAAATAAAACTGGATTTCTATTGGATTACACTGATGAGAATTATAGGGCTATTTTAGCTTTAGACAACAATATTAAAAACTCTTTAAAATCTAGATATACTGAAATTATAAAAAAAGAGAAAGACCTTAGGTTTGAACTAAATAAAATTCTCAAAAAAACAAGATCTTACGAAAACAAAAATACCAATCCACTTAATGAAAAGTATAGAGCGGAAAAGTTTGAAATTGATTCGCAAATTGAAAAGTTATTAGTTAAAAAAGGTGAATTAAATCAAGTAAAAATGGATTTAGTCGCAAAATCCACAATACTAAACAAACAAATTTCAGAGCTTGAAAACAAAGAAAAATTAATAGGAGAAGACAGAAAAAAATTAGCAGTTACTCTAGAAGTATTAGAAAAAATTGAAACAATTACAAATAAAATTAAAATTGAAAAGAAACATTCTTTAGAACGTTCTATCCTTTTAGGAATGAATTCACTAATGCATAAAGTTGATTTTATTGAGAAAGTCAGAATTGAATTATACGATGATTATTTAGATATAAACTTAGTAGATAAAGACGATAATATAATTGACAAAGAATCTCTATCTAAAGGAGAACAGCAGTTATACGCTACATCTATTTTAAAATCTTTAGTTGAAGAGTCGGGTATTAGTTTTCCTATTTTTGTTGACAGTCCATTACAAAAATTTGATAAAGATCACTCTAAGAATATTATCAAGAAATTTTACCCATCTATTTCAAAACAAGTTGTGCTTCTTCCACTACTAGAAAAAGAATTAACCTTTGATGAATTTAAAATGATGGAATCAAATGTCTCAGCATTATATAAGATTATTAATAAAAATGGTAATTCAAAAATTATAGAATTTGACAATAAAAGTTTTTTAAATGATTAAAACATCAAAAGAAAATAGAGAAATAGTAGCTAGGTTGTCTCGAAAGCTAGGTTTAGGATCTGAAAATCATATTTCTAGAATTGCTTTTTCATATTCAATAAATTCTGAAAAAAAACTTAATGTTTCTAAAATCAAAAATTCCTCTGGAAAAGTATATTCAAAATCTGTATTTTTTGGAAATAACTTTGATCTTTACATTGGAATGGTTTGTATGAAATATGGTATTCATTCTAGTGATAACGACATCTTAAAGTATATAAAAATGCACGTTGACGACGGGCTAGAATCATTAAATGAGTTTGTGGAAGATCAAGGAATTCAAAATGGATTTGATTTGATAAAATCAATAACCTAAACTATTTTCTTTCTGATATTTCTGTCATAAAATCTGAGAATCCAAATGAAATACCATCGTCTTGCATCTCCCTAATAATTTCGAATCCTCCATTTGCATAATTAGAAATTTCTTCGTTTAATTTATTTTTATCTGATAATATTTTATATCCATCTTTGTTTAAAGAAATGACAGATAAAATTACTGATACTAAAATTTTATGTCCTTGGTTAAAAATTACTTGATAATTAAAAACATCTCCTGACTTATTTTTATCGTTAGGTCTATTTTGAAAAGGAACTCTTCTTTTATTGATTAGTCCTAAAATACAAGCATACATAAAAGGTTGCCATCTCATTGTGAACGCCTTTCCACCATAATCTGCACTCTGGCTTTGTTTATCTGAAAAGGGTTCCATAATTTCATTATAGTTTGATTCATAAAAATTTGGGCTCAAACTAGAAAGTTCTTGAAAAAGATCTCCGTGTCTCATTATTTTATTTTTTCAATTTTTGTATATGTATTTTCAAGGGCAGCTTTTTTAGTTTCATCAATATTAACAGGTGTAAAATTAAAAATAGCTGGAATCTTAGGGTTTTTCTTAAGCCCTTCAATGTTCTCAGATAAATCTTTTGATAAAACTATACTTTGACCAAATATGTTAGAAATTAAGTCAACATATGATAATGTATCTTTTACACCAAGGTTTGATGTTGGAGCATCAGTCAAAAATGGATATGGCTCATTCTTATATTCGGAAGATTTAGATATTATAGCATTTATAATAGACATTTTAATAATTGTTTTATGTCCTGTATTTAGCATACTTAAGTCTTCGTTATTTTTATCAGTTATCTCAATAATATTAGATTTTGAATCAATTTCAACCTTAGCCTCAATTGAACTGTTATGCTCTAATATTGTAGAAATATATGTGTTTGATCTTTTTTCAATATCCTTTATTAATTTTTCATATTCAGTTTCCTTAGTTAACTTAACCGCTTTAATTAGAACTTCAGATTCTTTTAAATTCTTCTTTTCAAGAGTAGAATCATTTTTGTCGCTACCCGCTAATTTAGATAGAATAGATTTGGAGCTCTTTATGTAATTTAACGCATTTCTTTCTCTACTTTCAGATTGTTTCAAGTCAAATTCAATTTTTCTATCTCTAACTTCGTATTTATCAAGTTGATTTATTAATAAGTTCGAATTAATAGAGTGCGAATCTATTTTTAATCCTTCTTTTTTTTCAAAGTTTGAAATGTCCTTGTCAATTTCATCTTTTTGTTTATTAAGAATCCTTAATTTTTTTGTTAGTTCAAAATCTTCATCTCTGTATTCTTTTATCTCATCATTTATAATACTAAGATCATTACTAAGGCTTTGGGGGAATGATTTTAATGAAACTACATACTTATTCATTCTTTCGGTTTCAGGATCAAGCAAAACAGATGTGTTTTTCCTGTTTAATTTAGATGCTATGTGGGCATGTTCCTCAGAACCAGATTTTGCTGGTCTTCCACAAACTAAGCATTTTTCTTGTTTAAGCATTTTCTCAAGATAAATATCTCCTGGGACATCTTCAGGAAGTTCTCTTTCCTTACTAATTTTTTTATTTCTCCAATCCTCAAACTCTAATAATTTGTAAGAAGAGTCTTTTAGAAGCGGAGACAATCCTTTCAACATCCAGCTTCTTGAAAACATTTGCTTAGCTCGATTATCCAAATTTTCAGTATCTCTTATTACTGATTTTCGCATATCATTAATTCTATCTCTTTTGGAAAGAAGCTCTTTTGTACTATCATAACCGCGAAGTTTACTTTTAATTTCGGCTTTCTTTAAAATAATTTCTCCTTGCTCACTATTTAATTTCTTTTGAATTTTTTTTTCGTCAACTACAATTTTTTCATTTCTTTTAAGTCGTTGTTCTTCATCATTAAAGGCTTTTGTATTTGCGGTTGTAGATCTTTGTTTTATTCTTAATTTTTTTTCAAACTTTTCATTAATTCTAGTTAATACCTTTAAAACTTTATCGTACATATCAATATATGATATTGAGTTGACTACATCCTTAAAAGAGTTTGAATGATCCAAATCTAATAACTTATCAATTGATTCTCCCTGAAACCAAATATATTCGGATAAAATTTCTGGAATAAAACACTCCTCCACATACAATTCAGGTGGATCTAAAAACTCTGATCCTGTCTTATCATTAAAATGAATTTCAAATTCAGAATTTACAATATCAATATTTCCGTTGTTGTTTTTTAAAACAAAACTTCTTGTGATCTCATAAATATTGTCAATTGATTGAGTCATCCTAACAACTTCTTCGTTTGGGTTTTCTATCGTTAATTTGACATAACATTCAATCTCTTGGTTTTGCTTTAGAAATTTTAAGCTTGAATAGTTAACTATATTTTCAAGATCTGGTTTTTTTTGCCAGCCTTCATCTGTGATATATATTTTTTCATATAAACACCAATAAAATGCATTATAAAAACTTGATTTTCCTGAACCAATGTCTCCATTAAATAAATTCAATCCCTTCTTAAGTTCTACTGATTGATGTCCTTTAAAGGCAATAAAATTATTTGTTTCAATGGACAGAATTTTCATTTATTTTTCTCGTTTAAAAAATTTTCAACTATTGGAAGAACATCCGAAATAAGTTTTTCCTCTCCTTTTCGTCTAATTTCAATAACAATTTTTTCAATAGTTTCTTTAGATGTATGCTCTAAATCTACTTTGTCTACATTGTCGTAAATAGATTTCACTAATTTATCTGTCTCATTCATAATCACATTGTTGATCTTTCTCAATATTTTCTTGGATTACCGAATCTAAATCTATTTCGTGTATTTTACAAATTTTTGATAATTCAGAATCTTTAAAACTATCAATATTTTTACTTGAGTAAACAAAATTAGCTACTCTGAGTATTTCAGATTTTAAAATATTTTTTTCCATATGATACTCTTTATCATCATCCACGTCTGATATCTTTGGAATTACAACCATGTCCCAAATATTTGCATGAGATTTATTTTCATAAGTTCTTAAAACTCTACCTCTTCTTTGAATAAATTGCCTCGGGTTTCCTGTACTTGAACAAAAAATTGCATTTTTTGTAATAGGTATGTCAACGCCTTCATCTAGAATTTTCATTGCTAATAACATATCAATTTTTCCTTCTTTAAATCTATTTAAACTGTTTTCTCTGTCATTTTGAGTACCAGTTACTGTTTTAGCTCTAAATTTTAAATCTTTAACAATTTCTAAATAATCACTTATAATTTTAACATCTTCTGCATCCTCTATAATATCTTCTTCATCATAACTGACCTCTTTCCCCTCTGGGACATATATAAAAGTATATTTAAAATCATGATCCTCACTTAATAAGTTTTTTAACTTAATTAATTTATCTTTCGCCTTGTGAACTATCCTTTTCCTTTCAATTAATAATCTTTTACCTTCCTCATTAAACTTTTTAGTTTTATCATTATAATTCATAATCAATCTTTTTGAGTATGATTTATAGTGTTTTAGTTCATCTTCGTTTAAAGAACAAAAAATTGGATAATAATTATATTCACATAAACTTTCATTTTTAATTGCTTTAAACATGGAGTAAGAAAATGTGAAGCAATCTGGATATGCATTAAAATAAGCATACATTTTTTCACTACCCTCTAAATCATACTTTCTTTCAGGTGTAGCTGAAAGTCCAATTCGATATGTTATATCATTTGGTAATATATTGATTAATGCATTTGATCCAACGTTGTGACATTCATCTGCTATTAAAGTAACTTCATTTTTATCTATTGTTTTAAATAGGGTCTGAAAATTTTGCCGATGAAAAGTAGCGTACGTTGTTATTAAAATAAAACTTCTGGTTTTATTTAATTTTTGAATATCATAATTTATTTCTTTTAATTCTTCTCTCCATTTTCGATCTTTTGTGGTAATTAAAGAATCTGAAAAATTAAATTTTTCACACTCAACTTTCCATTGGTGAAGTAAAGCAACAGTCGGAACTAAAATAAATACTTTGTAGTTGCCAGATTTATTGAATTCGTTCAAGATAAAATTTAGAGATGTTATAGTCTTTCCTGTACCTGTGGCCATGTTAAAAATTCCTTTTTTACCATTTTCAATCCACTTTTCATATGCTAATTTTTGATAATCTCTAGGACCTTTTTTGGGAAATGGAAACTTGGGTTTACTTTCTAGTTCAATAAGCATGTCAAATTTCTTTTCATTTCTCTTTTCTCTAATTCTTCTAATATGGTCATTGTGATCCCCCAATAAATCAACAGAGTTTTTAATTAATTCGTTTTTCTCTCTATCTGTTCCTATTTTATCTATAACTTCAAAAACACTATTCGAATCCAAATATTCATATCTATTGTTTTTTTTATCAAAGACGTTATTAAAATCCTCATAATCTTGCATAATAGCTTTTTCAAAATAATCTCCATGCCAACTTTTTGTTACTGAAAATCTTTCTCCATTAATTGTTAAGCCGCTTAAAGTAAAATTCGTGCTGCCATCAGTCGATAAATAGTTTTTCCCGTCGAACAGAATCATATTTTTTGTGTGCGCATTCCCTCCTTTCCATTTTACTGGTTGAATTTTTAATCTATCATGTTTTTTTAAAAATTTTAAACAATCAAAAAAATGTTTGCCATACTTACTTAATTCAACTTGTAATTTTTCAATATCTGAAATAATATCAAAATATTTGTCTTCATCATTTAATTTGTCATTAACAATTAAATTTTCGTGATCGTCTTTGGAGTAAACATGATTTGTTATTATTCTTATGTCTCCTTCGTTAATAATAAATGCTGAAAAAGATAAAGCCAGTTCTCTAATTGCATTACTAGAAAAATACCCCAGAAATAAATTTATTTCTTTAGCAACAGGAAATGTGTTTTCATAAAATTCAAGAGGAATATTTTCAGAACCTGAAAAATATCGAGGCTTTATGTCTAAGTCTTTAAATGTTTTCACTAATCTAAAACTAATGAATTGATTTATAATTTCAAATTTGAAAAACTATTATAGTTAACAAATATTGGTACAACTATTGTTTCATAGCTAATATGAGAATTTTATTAATTATCCTTTTACTATTCATTTCTTGTGATAATGATAATTGTGATTTAGGTCATTATCCCAGTGCTCCTTACGGCACTGCTGATGACACAATTTACGGAGATAACTATGTTAGGTATTTATACGTTTGTTATACATCATCATATAATAAAGTTGTTACTTATGAAATTGTAGGTGATTGCTGGGAAATGTATGTTGATGACAACTATAATATTAATTGTTAAAGATTATAATCACAGACAATAGATTACATGTTTGGCACAGATATTACTTATAAATATATTATTACCACTTTGTTAATACAAATCGTTTATAATTAACTTTTTACAAAAGAAAATTATTGTCATTATATGCATGCCTGTTTTTGGTAATATATATATTACGGGGCTTAGTCAAAAATTAAAAAGAAGCTAACAAAACACAGGGGGGGTCTCTTTTTTAAAAGCTTACACTAATGTTTTTAGCTTTTCTAAAATCTTAACCATAGCAAACGTATCCAATCTACAGTACTCCTTAAGGTCTTTTCTGGCTGATAACTCATCTCCTTTAAAAGTATTATTTACCATTGAAAGAAATGTCGAGGAAGCCATTCCTCCTTCATTAATATTAAGAGTGCTGTATGTTAGTTCTGGAACAAGAGCTGGCAACACATTTTTTATTGAATACCTGCCTTTCATTTCTGGTATATAGTACCACTTTTTTTGA
>Ga0257114_1002316_pt1 | contig 12824 bp, 10 predicted proteins | sample SI112_10mmetaG_FD_190149 | JGI IMG/M metagenome (GOLD analysis project Ga0257114, IMG submission 190149) | Marine microbial communities from Saanich Inlet, British Columbia, Canada - SI112_10m | ecosystem: Environmental > Aquatic > Marine > Inlet | place: Canada: British Columbia | collected... | reverse complement strand
ATAGAGGGACTACCTTTGGGAAGACCAACGTCGTTCCTAATCAGGCAATCGTGCACGGGGGCATACGCGCGCTGTCTGTAGAACAACTCGCCAGTGCCAAGCAGAAAATGCAGTCCGTGGTCGCACAGCACCTCCCTCAAACCTCGGCATCCATCCATTTCGTCGACAGCTACCCCCCAATGCCACCGTCAGCGGGAAATCGGCAACTTGCGCAGAAACTCTCTGCAGTCAATGAGGCACTGGGACGAGGAACAATGCAGATCTGGGATCCGCTTAAACGCGGGGCTGCTGATATCTCTTTCGTTGCACCCTATACCGACGCATTAGCCGGCTTGGGCGCGCTCGGTAAGGGCGGACACACCCCCAATGAGAGCCTGGAACTCGACTCTATGGCGCTGGCTATTAAACGTGCCGCGATCCTCATTTATCGGCTGACTCAGGACGAGGCGATCGAGGATCCGCGCTAAGGGAACTTCCCCCCCGTTAAACGCGACTGAGTTCCCTAAAACAAAGGCTCTTACGACTGGAAAGTCGTGATGAGCCTGTCATACTCAACATATGACAAAAAAGAATAACCTTATTGCCTACTCGATCGCGGCCATGCTGTCGGTTTTCTCGCAACAGGCCGCACTCGCACTTTTTTCGGGCATCGCGCTGGCGATCGCACTCGGTAAAGCGCCCATCATGAACGCCTCGTCGGTGTCCAGAGGCGCTTTGCAAAGCGGTGTCGTCATTCTCGGTTTATCGCTTCCCTTTCGCGAGGTGGTCACACTCGGCTCAGCTAACGGGGTTATCGTTTCGGTCATGGTTTTAGGGACCTTGGTCAGTGGTTATGCCTTGATGAAACTCAGCCGCGTCGATGACATCAGTGGCAAGTTACTGACCAGTGGTACAGCCGTTTGCGGTGGTACCGCGGTGGCCACTATGGCACCGGTCATCAATGCAAAAGATCAACAAGTCGCTCAAACACTGACCATTATTTTCGTGCTAAACGGCATAGCAATTGTACTCTTCCCGGCCATTGGCAGCGCTTTAGGCTTAACCCAAGAGCAATTTGGCCTCTGGGCAGCGATGGCCATTCACGACACATCTTCCGTGGTTGGCGCGGCCGCCGCATACGGTGATGAGGCACTCAAAACTGCAGCGGCGCTCAAAATACTCCGAATCTTGTGGCTAATTCCGCTGATCCTCCTCGCAAGCTACACCATGAAGCGAATCAGCGCGCATGAAGTGCGTGTCCCCTTGTTCGTCCTTGGCTTTATCGTGGCCAGCCTCGCTGGCGGTTATTTTCAGTTTGCGCCATCAACCGCGGCCGTATTTTCAATGGTCAGTAAGAGTCTCTTTTGTCTTGCGCTCTTTCTTATTGGGTCACAGATGTCGCTGCAGTCGCTGCGCACAATATGCCCGCGCCTAATCAGCATGGCACTGGTGTTATGGACGGCGTTGAGCACTGCCAGTCTGTTTTGGATTCTCAATCTGTGATCACTGTTGACCCTTTGTCGTGCGTTAGTCCGACAAGCGGATGACGAGCGCCACTAATTTAGGCAAACTCCACTCGACTCATCGCTGAGTATTCTTCTAAACACCAGCACGCAACTTAAGGAATGTTCATGGCCCAGTGGGAATGTATCGTTTGTGGATTAATCTATGACGAAAAAGAGGGCTGGCCCGAAGACGGCATTCCAGCCGGCACTAAATGGGCTGATGTGCCAGATGATTGGACCTGTCCCGACTGCGGTGTGGGTAAAGACGACTTTGAGCTCATTGCAGGCACTGAGGACACATCTGACCAGGCAGCGGATGCACCGGCTGCGGTCGCCACCCCCACCAACCACATTCTCGTCATCGGTTCAGGTCTGGCCGCCTACAGCCTCGCCAACGCCATAAAGAAACTCGACGGCGACGCCACTATTACGCTGGTGACTCGAGACGGCGGAGAGAACTACTCCAAACCCATGATATCGACAGGGTATACCAAGAAATTTGAAGCCGAGCAGCTCGCAACGCAGACCGCAGAAAACATGTCCGAAAATCTCGGCATTACCGTACGCACGCGAACCGTGGTCACGGCAATCGATACACCAAAAAGTGAAGTGATACTCCAGAGTGGCGAGCGGATTGGCTACTCAAGCCTAGTCCTCACGCTCGGTGCAGAACTGATCCGCCCACCTATGGGGGGCAATGCGGTCGAGGACGTCATGGGCGTCAATGACCTTGATGATTATCGACAGTTTCGTGACACATTGTCGGCCAAAGGCGGTCGTAAGGTCGCAGTAATTGGTGCCGGCCTGATCGGCTGTGAGTTCACAAATGATCTCCTCAACGGTGGCTTCACCGTTGAGGCGGTTGATCCCATGAACTATTGCTTGCCAACGTTGCTCCCCGAGGTAGCGGGCCGAGCGGTACAGCACGCGCTTGAACTCAAAGGTGCCAGCTTCCACTTTGGCCCGCTTGCTACGGACGTTGACCGCTCCGCAGAGGGGTACACCGTGACCCTGAATAACGGCGAGACTATTGAGGCTGATGCGGTGTTGTCAGCCGTCGGGGTAAGGCCGAGAACGCAACTGGCAGTCGATGCCGGTATTGAGTGCGGCAGAGGCATCAAGACTGATCGCTATCTAAGAACTAACGTCGACAATGTGTACGCTATTGGTGATTGCGCCGAAGTCGATGGTCAGGTTCTGGTCTACGTCGCCCCCTTGATGGCCGCAGCACGCGCCCTAGCGGCTACCCTCACGGGAAATCCAACGCACGTGGTCTACCCGGCGATGCCTGTCACCATTAAGACGCCGGCCTGTCCGGTCTGTGTGTCTCCTGTGGCGCGTGACGCCGAGGGTGAATGGACCATTGAGGCTGATGGACAAGACGTCAAAGCGTTGTTCCACAATCCAGAGGGTGACTTACTCGGCTTCGCACTAACAGGCCAAGCTGTAAAAGAGCGCATGCCGCTGACAAAGCAGCTTCCCGCCATTCTCTGATTAATCGAGGCAAGCCATAAGAACCCACTAAAAAAGGCGCCAATGGCGCCTTTTTTAGTGTCATACGTGAAAAGCCCTAGCAGGCCTCGACCAAGCCAGCGGCGCCCTGCCCTCCCGCAACGCACATGGTCACAACACCGTAGCGACCGCCTGTGCGTCGCAGCTCACGCAGGACGCGACCTACCATCCGCGAGCCCGTCATGCCAAAGGGGTGGCCGATGGCGATACTGCCCCCATTCACGTTGTACTTGGCATTGTCGATATCGAGGAAGTCGCGGCAGTAGACACATTGCGATGCGAAGGCCTCGTTAAGCTCCCACAGATCAATATCGTCCCGACTCAATCCTGCCCGCTTAAGCAGTTTCGGGATTGCAAACACCGGGCCAATACCCATCTCGTCAGGTTCACAGCCGGCTGTGACAAACCCGCGGAAATAACCCAGTGGCTCGACACCCAATTGCTCAGCACGCTCTGCACTCATGAGGAGCGTCATCGAGGCACCATCGCTCAACTGTGACGAGTTACCTGCGGTCACGCTGCCGTCTTCTTCAAAAGCTGGCTTGAGCATGGAGAGTCCATCGAGCGTAGTATCAACGCGATTGCACTCGTCGCGATCAACCATCACATCTTTGAATGTCTCGTCACCGGTCTCTTTATTAACCAACTTCATGGTGGCGGGCATCGAAACGATCTCTTGCTGTATCGCACCAATATCGATCGACTGGGCGTAACGCTGCTGGCTCTGCAGCGCATACGCATCCTGAGACTCGCGTGTCACATTGTAGCGACGAGCAACCACCTCAGCGGTATTCCCCATTTCCATAAACACTTCGGGCTTGTTTTCGAGTAACGTGCCGTTCTGCTGAAACTTCCCCTGCTCCTGGCGTACGCGCATCGAGATAGACTCTGCGCCACCCGCCATCATAACGTCGGTGTAGCCCGAGCCAATTTGGTTTGCTGCCATCGCGATGGTTTGGAGTCCCGACGCACAGAAACGATTCACTGTGGTACCAGTCGCCTCAATCGGGAGCTTCGATAGAAAAGAGGCCATACGGGCCAGATTGCCGCTTTGCTCACCCGACTGATTCGCAGCGCCCAAGATAATGTCGTCGACCTCGCCCGGGTCAAATTGCGGGTTTCGATCGATAAGTGCGTCGATCAAAAAGGCCGCCATGTCGTCGGAACGGGTCCAGTTAAAACTGCCACGAAATGACTTGGCCAGACCTGTGCGGACACTGTCTACGACTACTACGTCTCTCATATTCAATCCTCTCTCGTTTTTGAACCGGCTCTAGTCGGCGATGGGCTTCACACGTAAACTAATATCGGGACCTCGTTTATGGTGCTCCTCCCAAAGACGTTTATACCCCGTCCGCGCGATCCGCCAATGCCCGTCTTCACGCCGATACTCGTCATCGTAGAGCGCACTACCGACAATGTTCATGTTGTGCTCTAGGGAGACAAAAATATCCTGCAAATACCAGATGCCAGTGGCCGTATCGCCATCAACACAAATTTCAGGGTGATGCCCGTTATGCATGCCGAAGTTTTGACCCGTGAACGACTTTTTATAGAAGCCTTCCAGCTGCTCCCAGCCATCAAGCTGGAAATCGTAATCACCCCCAATAAACGAAGCGGTTGCATCGTGGGTAAAGACGGTTTTCAGACCGTCGAGATTGCGGGTATCGAGAAATCGAAAATAGCGCGCCTTCAGCTGCTTAATGAGTTCAATTGACTCTAAATCCAACATCATGTCCCCCTAGGCATTCATGTGACGAGCGGCTTGATAAGCCATCGTCATTGCAGGACCCAAGGTTGCTCCGGGACCAGGATAAGTTGGCAAAATGGCTGCAGAGCAATTCCCTACCGCAAATAACCCTTCAAACACACCACCATCGGCCTTCTTAACCCGTGCAACAGTATCGGTATCCAAACCACCCAAGGTGCCAAAGTCGCCCGCTTCGATGCGCATGGCGTAAAACGGTGCTTTGATGATAGGCGCGAGACAGGGATTGGGTTTAATCGCCGGGTCCGCGTAGTAACGATCGTAGGCAGAATCTCCTCGACCGAAGTCCTCATCCTTGCCCGTCTCGGCATAGTGGTTCATCTTGCCGATGGTTTCTTCAAGACCGTCGGCGTCGATTCCGAGCATGTCAGCTAGCTCACGAATCGTATTTGCCTTGGCGACAAAACCCTCGTCGAACCACTTCTTGGGGATTTGAGAATCCGGCTTCATTGCCTTTGTCATCAGAGGGCCCACCATAAAATTCTCTCGAAATGTGGCATCAAAGACATGCCACGCCGGCGCGTTCGGGTGCTCAGGCGTGTGCGTCTTGAACAGGTCCTTCTGAAATGCCATGTAATTCTGAGACTCGTTGGCAAATCGTTGGCCGTCTCTATTCACAACACACGACCCCGGAAAAGATTTCTCCATAATCGCGAGTCGAGGCGCTGGCTCATCAGGCACGCACAGCGTTGTCGTCCACCAAGCATCGTTCATCAAACGGGTTTTCGCACCGAGCTCGAGACCGGCTAGAAGTGCATCGCCCTCGTTAGCGGGGTTGCCCGCTGACCATTCCGTATTCGTGGGTGCAGGCAAATACTGCTCTCTGAGCGCCTGGTTCTTCTCGAAACCGCCCGATGCCACGATCACGCCTTTGAGTGCGCGAACACGCTGACGCTGACCGTTGCATTCAATAACCGCGCCCAGCACCGTGTCTCCTTCTGCAATCAGCTCGACCATTTGCGTGTTGAACTCCAAGGGAATTTCTCGTTTCAAGACCGAGAGATAAAGCCGAGCAACACCCGCCGAGCCACAGGCCAAACGACGCGAGATCGGCGTTTTAAGTCGCCATGGAATATCGCGTATGTAGTCCCACATGAGCCGCGCGAGAAGCTTTTTCCAGCCGGGCAACTGCACCATCAATAGATGGGCTTCCACCTGAGTAAAGTGGATACGATTGAACATCCTCATCATGAAGTGTGTCCACGTCATATTCTTCCAGTTCTCACCCAGTTCTGAGGCCATGATGGGGGCAGGTTCGAGCGACCGGTGACCTGCGCGGGCACCTTCCATATTGGTGTAGTAGTCGGGGTATTCAGCAAGTGACTCGTAGCGAACATCGGTGCGATCGTGCAGGAACTTCAGCATTTCGGGGGACTTTTCGAGATAGATATCGATCATCTCCTCGGGTACATCCTCACCAAACAACGTATTCATAAGGTAGGCCTTGGCGTCCTGAGGATTATCCTCGGCACCCGCCTCCTTCGCATAATGACTGTTGGGAATCCAGATGCCGCCACCAGATGTCGCACTGGTACCCCCAACCTTGTCCTGTTTCTCGATGATCAATACGTCTTTGGTGCCCATCTCCCAGTTACACACTGCCGCGGTCAGTCCACCGTTACCGGTACCTACCACCAGCACGTCAACCTCGCGATCCCAGTTCATTTGACTCATCTCTCCCACCCTCTGTGTCTCTCTTGCTTATCTTCTTATCGTTCTATTGATTGCTATTCCCTAGACGACATCAAGCGTGCTGACTTGACACCGATACCACCTCACCCGTCATATAACTCGAGTAGTCCGATGCCAAGAACATCATGACATTTGCCACTTCCCAAACCTCCGCAGCACGACCGAATGCTTCGTGTGACGTCAGTTTTTCTAACAGTTCGGGCGATGAGGTTTTGCGGAGAAAATCATGCATCGCAATACTTGGGGATACTGCGTTAATTCGGATTCCGAACTCGGCTGCCTCCATGGCTGAACACCGGGTCAGGGCCATGACGCCCGCCTTTGCCGCCGCATAGTGACACTGCTCTTCCTGAGCACGCCAACCAAGAACAGACGCGTTGTTCACAATAACACCCTGTCCGCGCGGTTCCATGTATCGCAGCATGGCTCGACTCATTCGCATGGTGCCTGTGAGCGTAATATCCAGTACCCGGGACCACGCTTCATCCGTCATATCGGTCAAACGACAAGAGCCACCTAGGCCCGCGTTGTTGATCAAAATATCAACACCGCCGGTTTCCACTTCCGCAAAATCCACCAGTGCCTGTACCTGTGTTTCGTCAGTCACATCGCAAAGCTGAGCGCTCACCTGGCAGGCATCCGACAGCCCAGCCAGTGCTTCTCTAGCCTGACTCAAACGGCCTTCGTGAACATCACTGATGACAACCGCCCTCGCGCCCTCTTCGACCGCGCGCTTTGCGGCAGAGAACCCAATACCGGCACCCGCAGCAGCGGTGATCAGAACTGACTTGGCCGCCAGGAGGTTGTGACCTTCTACGTAATCTGGAATCTCTCTGCTCATTTTAGTGTCATCCTTGGATTACTTAGCTTGTCCGCGGGGTTCTTTCGGCATGCCAAGCGCTCGCTCGGCGATGAGATTTCTTTGTATCTGATTCGTCCCACCGTAAATCGTGTCGGCACGGGTGAATAAGAAGAGTGACTGCAATTTAGTGAGCTCATAGGGCCCTTCCTCAAGTAATTCCGCATCGGGACCTAAGACGTCCATCGCTAACTTACCTAAGTTGCGGTGCCAACTTGACCAATACAACTTATAAATCATCGCCTCTCTGCTCAGACTGCCGTCCTCACCGCCAGAAAGAGTGCGCATACTGTTGTAACGCATGGTCCTAAGACCAATGTGCGCCTCAGCGATCCGCTGACGAATCTCGGGATCACGTGATGCACCGTTTAATTTTGCGAGACGGATGATCTCGTCGAGCTCGGTTTGGAACAGCATCTGTTGACCTAGGGTCGATACGCCTCGCTCAAAGCCTAATAGCCCCATGGCGACCTTCCATCCATCGCCCGGTGCGCCGACAATGTCATCCGCCGCACAGACCGCTTCATCAAAATACACTTCGTTAAATTCTGCTGTTCCCGTCAGCTGATTAATCGGTCTAATCGTGACACCGGGCTGATCCAGAGCCACCAAAAAAAATCCCAGCCCCCGATGGCCCACGCTGTCACGATCAACTCGCGCCAAGACAAAAACAAAATCCGATTCGTGCGCCAGCGAGGTCCAGACCTTTTGCCCCGTTATCTTCCATTGACGACTGCCGTCGTCAAAGTCGGCCCGTGTTCTAATAGCAGCAAGGTCAGAACCCGCGCCGGGTTCGGAATACCCTTGACTCCAAAACGCCTGCCCACTTCTAATGTCCGGAAGGTATCGGGCCTTTTGATCTTCGCTACCAAAAGCAAGCAACGTGGGTCCCGTCAGCGTGTCACCGATGTGTCCCATACGGCCTGGACCGCCCGCGCGTGCATACTCCTCATGATAAATCACTTGTTGCTCAATCGAGGCGCCTCGACCGCCCCACGCTTCGGGCCACCCGATACATGTCCAGCGGCCTTCGGCGAGACGACGCTCCCACGCTTTACGTTCATCAACAAAGCGATGCTCGTCACCCGGGCCACCTCGATGCCGAACCTCTGCGAACTCATCCCGCAGGTTCTCATTAAGCCATTGCGCAATTTCTTGTCGAAACAACTCATCGGCGGCAGTGAACGTTAGCTCCATGCCTCACCTCCATCCAACAGTTGGCAGGCAATTGCTTCTCGCATCTCTGGCGGCCGCCCGAGGTAACTTTCGGTAGAACGTGCGCGCTTGAAGTACAACTGGATGTCGTATTCCTCAGTAATCCCGACACCACCGTGCATCTGAATGCCTGACCCTGCATTAAAAAATGCTGCATCACTGGCGCAGGCACTGGCCATATAGGCGGCCTCCTGAAGCGCCGCGTCAGTTGCTTCTTGTGCGAACCAGGCGTCCGCAATGCAGGCGGCAAAGTAGAGTAACGAACGCGCGGCTTCGACTTTCACCATCATGTCGGCTGCTTTGTGCTTAATGGCTTGAAAGGAGGCGATGGAGCGATTGAATTGCGAGCGTTCCTTCGTGTATTCAACGCTAAGATCCAGACTGGCCTGCGCCACCCCCACCTGATCGGCCACGATCAGAATACGGCTCAGCGCAACAACTTGCTTAATCAACGGCCCGGCGTCGCTGGAGAGCCGCTGCGCCTCACTAACGGCCACTGCCTCTAAGCGGACCTCTGACATCGGACGTGTTTGATCCAAAGTGGGTGTGTGCTGAACGCTCACGCCAACCGCATCCGACTGAACGACCCAAATCGAAGTGCTCTGATCTTCATTGGCAGCGACGACTAACAACGTAGATGCCGCAAAGCCAAACGGTACGAATCGAGCCTCGCCCGACAGCGTCAAGCCGTCGCCCGAATCGCTCACAGAGACACCTGAGGTATGCCAGCTGCCCACCGCGTTGGTGAGCGCAAGTGATACAACGTGACCGCTTGCAATGTCCGCTAAACAGCGATCGCGCACCGCGCTCTGCAGGCAGACATTGAGTAACGCCGTGCTTTGGGTCACGGCAAACAGTGGGGACGTCAGTAGACGCTCCCCCGCTGCCTCCATAATGATCGCCATCTCAACCCACCCAAGTGCCAGACCTTCATGGGCCTCAGGCACTAAAACGCCTTGCCAGTACATGTCATTGCAAACACTGCGCCAAAGGGCAGCATCAAAATGCTGTGGCGAGCGACATGCCGCCCGAACAGCCATTGAGTCAGACTTAGCCGCGAGGAACGACTGGCTGGTATCCTTGAGCATGCGCTGCTCATCGGTGAAGGCGAATTTCACAATAGCCCCTACGTGCCCCAAACCTGCTGAGCCGGAACAGCAGTCGCCAGAGACTCCTCCAAGGCACGACCGACGTCAGCTGGCAGCCAGCGCGACCCTTTGTCGATCCCCACAGTACTGCGCCAGCCATCAGCAATCGCGATACGCCCCCCCTCAGCCTCAATCACTTGACCTGTGACATCACGCGATGCCTCAGAACACAGCCACGCAACCACCGATGAAACATTTTCAGGTGCAAAATGGTCAAAGGACCCATCATCTGGAGCCGCCATGCGCTCTGCCATGGCAGCAACGGCTGTGGTCATCCCCGTCCGAGCCACCGGACAAATTGCGTTCGCGGTGACACCGTACCTTCCAAGTTCAGCCGCTTGGTTGAGGGTGAGCGCGGCAATGCCTGCCTTTGCCGCTGCATAATTTGATTGGCCGACCGAGCCCTGAAGCCCGGCGCCCGACGTGGTGTTGACCAGCCGGCCTGACACGGGATTACCCAGTTTTGATTGGTGCCGCCAATACTGAACCGCATGCGAGGCGATGCAAAAATGCCCTTTCAAATGAACCGAAATAACCTGATCCCAGTCCGCCTCAGACAGTGAGGCAAACATTCGATCGCGGTTGTTCCCGGCGTTATTGACGACCCCAGTCAGATCACCAAAAACGTCGATCGCTTGAGCGACCGCCTCTCCGCTGCTTGCATAGTTCGTGATGTCGGATTCATTAACGATGGCGCGACCGCCCGCTGCCGTGATTTGATCAACAACGGCACGCGCAGCGTCGGTGTTAATGTCATTGACTAAGACCGCTGCGCCCTCGCCGGCTAAGACTCGCGCATGGGCGGCACCAAGGCCACCACCCGCCCCCGTCACAATGACGACTCGCTGATCGCAAATTCCCATCACAGCCCCCTAGACGCGCTCAAGAATAGTGACATTCGCCTGGCCACCGCCCTCGCACATTGTTTGAAGACCGTAGCGCACCTCGCGACGCTCCATTTCGTGCAGTAACGTCGTCATCAGTTTCGTACCGGTTGAGCCTAAAGGGTGCCCAAGTGCAATCGCGCCACCGTTAACGTTGGTCTGATCATGGGCATATCCAAACTCTTTGAGCCATGCCATGGGCACCGAGGCAAACGCCTCGTTGATTTCTACAATATCGATGTCCGCAAGCGACAGCCCCGACTTTTTAATCGCGTGCGCGGTCGCAGGAATGGGCGCCGTCAACATCCAAATAGGGTCGTCGGCTCGAACGGACATGTGCGCGATGCGTGCCCGTGGCGTCAAGTTGTAGCGCTTGAGTGCCTCTTCAGACACCACAAGGACCGCTGAAGATCCATCGCATGTTTGACTGGAGACCGCCGCTGTTATGGTGCCACCTCGTGCCAACGGCTCGAGGCCTGCCATGGCCTCCATGGAGGTGTTACGAATGGTTTCGTCGGCGCTGAGTCCCTCAAACGGCATTATTTCTCGCTCAAAATAGCCCGCGTCTGTCGCAGCTCGCGCTCTGCGATGCGACTCCAGTGAGAACGCCTCCATCTCCTCTCGAGAAATTTCCCACTTGTCTGCAATCATTTGAGCCGACTTAAACTGTGAAACCGACTGCGTTCCGTATCGCGCAACCCAACCCTCGCTACTCGTGAAGGGATTATCAAACCCGTAAGCCTGACCGGCGACCATCGCTGAGGAAATGGGGATTGATGACATGGTTTGCACCCCCCCAGCCACCACGACGTCCATGGTGCCCGACATGACCGCCTGAGCCGCAAAATGCACCGCTTGCTGGGACGACCCGCATTGACGATCGACCGTCGTACCCGGAACCACATCACTCAACCCAGCAGCAAGCCAGCACGTCCGTGCAATATCGCCTGCCAGTGGCCCAATGGTGTCCAAACAACCAAAGACGACGTCATCGTATTCATGATCTGGAATATCGTGACGCTCGACCAAGGCTTTAAGAATAAAAGCGCCCAAGTCCGCACCGTGAACAGAGGCCAATGAACCGCGCCTCCTTCCTGTCGGACTTCTGATGGCATCTACAATGTAGGCCTCTGCTCGCTGTCCCATACCGTTCTCCGCTCTAATACTTCGATTTTTTGTTTAGCCTGCTTTCTCAAGATCCGTGATCGATCCACGACCGAAGGTAAACTCCGGCCCCAGTAGCGCATCTTTGCGCAGTAACCACTCATGAATTCGATTGTTGTGAAAGCCTTCGTCACCCCACTCGCGCGCTAAGGCCCAAGCGCGCTTGGTCCAGATCTGTAAATCACACTCCCACGTGTAGCCCATTGCGCCATGCACCTGAGTGCAGTGCCTTGATGCCATTAAGGCGGCACGCGCCGCCGCTGATTTCGCATGTGATACCGCGAAATCGGCACGATTAGGTGACACGCCTACCGTGTATGCAGCGCGATAAACGACCGGCTTTGCGTATTCCACTTGAACAGCGACATCGGCTAATAAGTGCTTCACCGCCTGATTCGCACCAATGGCGCGGCCAAACTGTTCTCTGTCCGTGGTGTATCGAACGCTCTGATCCAACATCCCCCTTGATAAGCCGACCAGTTGCGCAGCATTTGCCAACGCCCCGCGGTTGAGCGTTGAACGTTGCAAGCGCGCACCAACGTCGCCGTCCGCGACTCGGACGTGGTCACGGGGATCAAAGGACACCGAAAAAAGCCGCCGAGAAGGATCGACACTTTTTCTTGCTTTAAAGGAGATCGCCTCTTTTGGAACCAAATAGATCCCATCTCCTTCAGAAACCAAAAACCAGTCAGCGCTGTCTGCGTAGTTAATACAGGGATTAATAGCGTGTCCGAGCGAGACTCGCAGGTCTCCGGCTAGCACACCATCCACCACTTTTTGAATATCGGCATTACCCAGGCCTTGATCCAAAATATCCACGAGCAGCGGCGTACTCACCATCACGGATTCCACGATGGGCTCCGGTAATGCGACCTCGCCACAGGCCTCGGCTAATAAAATAAAATCAGTAACGCCCAGGCCCAGCCCACCGAGCGCTTCAGGCACCAGCATACTGTTAAGGCCTAGCTCATGGACTTGCGAGAGGAAGCGCTCGTCAACACCGGCCGTCGTCGCCCACCGGCTGCGCACCGTATCAGCCGTCACCTCGCTGCGCAGCATGCTGGCGATGGCATCCTGAAAATCAAGCTGGTCCTGGGT
>Ga0257114_1002311_pt1 | contig 12849 bp, 6 predicted proteins | sample SI112_10mmetaG_FD_190149 | JGI IMG/M metagenome (GOLD analysis project Ga0257114, IMG submission 190149) | Marine microbial communities from Saanich Inlet, British Columbia, Canada - SI112_10m | ecosystem: Environmental > Aquatic > Marine > Inlet | place: Canada: British Columbia | collected... | reverse complement strand
CGCGCGAGGAGCGGAGGATTTGGGACGCGGGAAGGATGGCGCAGGTGGAGTACGAGCGGTGGAGGTACGGTCGGAGCGGGCGCGTGGTGGCGACGAAGGCGGTGTTGGATAATAAGCGCCAGAAGCGGGGGTAGATTTACTGTTATGCTTACATCAAATGAATCATTCATTCGCTCCGAACGCGACCCAAGTACGCGTCGAGCGAGCTTCGAGCGAACAAGCCGCTCGCCGCGCCGATTGCGACAGCCATGAAGAGCCCGCGTGCGGCGGTTCTGTGCCCACCGTGGAACTCACGGTCGAAGGCGAGCTCGAACAAGAATCCGAGGGCGAAGATGACCAACACGAGGACGCGGTAGACTAAATAGACGAGCATTCGACACAAGTCGAAGAGGTATAAAAATTTGTAAAAGCCGCATCGCATGTCGCGGCGAAGACACTTGCTGAACTTGCGGGATAATCGCAACAGCTCGTTCGTGTCCTTCACGCGCGTCCCGACATTGATGCTGCTCGGGCAATGCGCGAGAAGGCGCTCGTTCCATCGCTTGAGTTTGGGGTCGCCGCACTCGTAATCCGACAGCGCGCGCCACGCCGCGAGCGCCAACGCGCCGTAACCGTGCTCCCATATCAAGCGATCCATCACTGCGTCGAACACCGGAGGAGGGTAATCGCTCCACTTCGTCTGTTCAGACTGCGCCTTTTTGCTATCGGTTTGTTTCGATGGATCCGGTCTCTTGCTCTTTTCTAAGAGAAAGGATTTTGCGGCGACGCCTTGGGGGTCGTCGTAGCCCGGAGGGCAAATGCGTAAGCCTTCGTACGCTTCGTGCTCGATAAAGTCCACGTCGCAGAGCAATTCATAGATGTCCTCCACCAATCGTTCGCGACGCAAATCGCCGGCGGCATCACTGGGTGATTCGCTGAGTACCGCGAATAATTCGTTGCATACGCTCACCGCCACGACGTGCTCGCGCTTGGTCCAGTCGCGAACGTTGATGCGCTGCACGAGGGAGAGCGAATAAATCAGCATTTGCGCTATGACTTGAAACCGCGTGTCGATGTGCGACGTGTTCAAGCAAATCGATCGCATCTCGATCGTGCCGTCGATCGTCGGCAGTGGATTGAGCACGCGCACGATCCACCACGCGAGATCGCTCGGAGATTCCCTGCGCGGAGACGGGCCGACGGCTTGAAGCAATTGGCTCATCGATCCGCCGTAATTGTACAACCAACGCGGGCCGATCGTCATCGCGACCCACACGTCGAAAAGCTCTAGCACGCGATCTATGCGAAGTTCGAGCTTCACCGCCGCCGCGTTGGCTTTCCGCAGTTCGCTGTCGTCTTTGAAGCTCCTGTTGTCGAGCACGCTCAGATCCGCGTCGATTTCGTCGCGAACGCGCGAGCACCTGGCGACGATGAACCCAGATGGATCCTTCACCGCGCTGTGCACGAAGACGTGTCGCATGGCGCGAATGCGCACCAAAAACCGCCCATCGACGAGCTCTTGACACGTCACGATTTGACACTCGGCGCAGAATCGCCCAAACTGCGCCAAATCGACATCCGTCAATCCGTACCCATCCGCCACGCCTCGAGAGACGGCCGCCGTCGCGTCGTCGTCTTCCAAGTCCTCCAAATAATGTTCCTCGTTGCTATCCTCGTTCGTCATCATCAAAAACTTCCTCGAGCCGCTCAAACATCGTCGCACCAGCACCTTATACTTGGCCTCGAACACGTTCAGCGTGACCTCCTGCCCCGGCACCAACGCCTCGAGAAAAAACATCGGAAGCTCGTACGTCGGTCCCACGACGTTCACGTTCCCTCGCGTCGACACCCACGCCTCATCCTGCGCGCGTCGTCGTCTCGTTCCCTCGCCGCCGTCGCGCCCTCGTCGATCGTCCTCGCGTTCGCCTCGCGCGTTCGCCTCGCGTCTCGCCTCCGCCTCTCCCAGCGCCGCCTCCCTTCCGAACGTCGCCTCCACGCACTCCCGCACCGTCGTGTTCACCGGCCACTCGTGCGGCAATTCGTGATACAGCGGCGATCGACACTGCGGGCAGCTCGCCGGCGCCTCCCCGCTCGCGACGCGTCCGCGTCCGTCTCGTCCCGCCGCGCGTTCTCGCTCGCCTCGCGTGAGCCACCTCGCGAGCGCGTCCCGCTCGAACGTGTGTCCGCACGCCGTCGTCACCGGGTCCACGAACAGCGCGTTCGTGATCACGCACGTCAGCGCGCTTCGCAGCGCCGCGACGTCCGCGCCGCGCGCGTCGGCGGCGGCGTCGTCCCGGCGCGGTCGCGATTCCGCGTCGGCGTCGTCCTCGTCGCTCGGCGCCGCGCGCGACGTCGCGATCGACGCCGACGGCGCGGGACCGCCGAGTTCATCGCGGAATCGATCGAGCGCGCGACGCGCGCGACGCGCGACGGGCGAGCGCGCGCGACGACGACGCGGCGCGCGCTCGACCATCGCGGCAGAGTGTGACGCGCGTCGGCGTCGGCGTCGACGCGCGCGCGACGGCGAGACGCGACGCGATCGGCGCCGATGGCGTCGAGCGATGAGGCGACCGCGTTGGCGCGCTTGCGCGAGCGCGCGGGCGCGTTCACGGCGTCGGACTGCGAGGAAGCCGCTTCGAATGGACATTTGGGATGTTTGAAGTACTTGCACGAGCACGGGTGTCCTTGGGACGTGTGGACGTGCCGTGATGCCGCCTCGAATGGACAGTTGGAGTGTTTGAAGTACTTGCACGAGCACGGATGTCCTTGGAACGATTGGACGTGCAACGCTGCCGCCAAGAATGGACAGTTAGAGTGTTTGAAGTACGCGCACGAGCACGGGTGTGATTGGGACCAGTGGACGTGCAAGATTGCCGCCGAGAATGGACATTTGGAGTGTTTGAAGTACTTGCACGAGCACGGATGTCCTTGGAACGATTGGACGTGCAAGTCTGCCGCCTATGATGGACATTTGGAGTGTTTAAAGTACGCGCACGAGCACGGGTGTGATTGGGACGAAGAGACGTGCCGGCGTACCGCCGAGAATGGACATTTGGAGTGTTTAAAGTACTTGCGCGCGCGCGGGTGCGATTGGGACTGGAGGACGTGCGACAATGCCGCCTCGAATGGACATTTGGAGTGTTTGAAGTACTTGCACGAGCACGGATGTCCTTGGAACGATTGGACGTGCAAGTCTGCCGCCAAGAATGGACATTTGGAGTGTTTGAAGTACGCGCACGAGCACGGGTGTGATTGGGACGAAGAGACGTGCAAGATTGCCGCCGAGAAAGGACATTTGGAGTGTTTAAAGTACGCGCACGAGCACGGGTGTCCTTGGAGCACGTCGACGTGCTCATTTACCGCCTATGATGGACATTTGGAGTGTTTGAAGTACGCGCTCGAGCACGGGTGTCCTTGGCACGAGGATACGTGCGCGGTCGCCGCTTCGAATGGACATTTGGAGTGTTTGAAGTACTTGCACGAGCACGGATGTCCTTGGAACGATTGGACGTGCAAGTCTGCCGCCAAGAATGGACATTTGGAGTGTTTGAAGTACGCGCACGAGCACGGGTGTCCTTGGAGCACGTCGACGTGCTCATTTGCCGCCTATGATGGACATTTGGAGTGTTTGAAGTACGCGCTCGAGCACGGGTGTCCTTGGCACGAGGATACGTGCGCGGTCGCCGCTTCGAATGGACATTTGGAGTGTTTGAAGTACGCGCACGAGCACGGGTGTCCTTGGCACGAGGATACGTGCGCGGTCGCCGCTTCGAATGGACATTTGGAGTGTTTGAAGTACGCGCACGAGCACGGGTGTCCTTGGGACGAAGAGACGTGCAAGAATGCCGCCGAGAATGGAAATTTGGAGTGTTTGAAGTACGCGCTCGAGCACGGGTGTCCTTGGTACAAAGACGAGTGCATCGACGCCGCGCGTGCATACGGCAATACCGCGTGCCTGACGTACATGCGCACGCTGAAAGACGCGGTAGAATCAAAGCTCGACGACGCGATGTCGGCGCTGGACGAAATCGCCCGCGATATCCCGGAGGGCGCGTACGTCACAATTTGCGCCGCGCTCAAGCTTTCGCACGACGAGCACAAGAAACGCAAACGGTGAACAGTAGTATTAGCTGCGATTAGCTTATAATGCGAGCGCGCTCGCACATCGACGACGTCGTTTTGTCGACGTTTCGTTCAATCACAACCGCGACGCGCTAAAGTAAGCCTTGACGCTGTAAATCTTCGTACGTCTTCTTGTTGTACACGTTTCCTTGTGCGTCTTCCACTTCGGCATCGAGCTTGACGTTGAAGGTTCCCACCTCGCGTTGGGACAAATTTTTGTGCAACGCCGCGGCGTCGGCGATGGACGTCACTTCGTTGAAGGCTTTCGTGTACGGGATTTTCAAGCACCGCATGCCGTGCTGATGTCGCCACTCGGTGAAATGGCGCTCGAAGGCGCGTCGTCCCCAATAAGAGTAATTACCGCAAATCTCGCACGTGTACTCCATGTTCAAACCGTGAAGCTTGTAAAGCCAGTACGGAATCGGTTTCCCGTCCCACCCCAACGGTAACTTCAACGGGTTGTAAATTTCTTCGTCCTCATCCGTTTCCGCGTCGGAGAAATCATCGTCTTCCTCGGCCTCGGCTTGAAGCTCCGCGAGCGAAAGCGTGGATTTCTTCTCCACGTTGGTGCGCGTCGCGTCGAGTTGCTTGCCGAGGAGCTTCAACACGAGCGCGCACTGGCTCTCTTTGAAGGCGATGGCGCGCGCGCGGTTTTCAGCCTTGACTTTCGCGTCGCCGTCTTCACCGTTTCGTGACTTTTTCTTCTTTGACGTCGACGACGCCGAACCGAGGACCACACCCTTGGCGAAGAGCTTTCGGTCGATGTCGCTCAGCTTTTTGCCCTTGACGCTCCACAATCGCTCGGCGCGCTGCTCGGGCGTGCCTCCTGCCTTCAGACCCAAGGACCCGAGGGCGGATTTGATCGCATCGACGTCGAGCGCCTTTTCCATGTCTTTCAAAGACTTGAACGCCGAGAGATCCACCGCGCTCGACTCGAGGGTCTTTTCGTCCACGGCGCGCACGCCGCCGTCTTCCCACCCCGGACACTCGCCCTTTTTCCATCGGCGCTCAAACTCCTCCGCGTCTTGCGCTAACGCCTTATGAACGAACTGCAGAGGAATCGCGCGCTCATGAAACGATCGCAAGTACGCCAACAACGCGTCCAAATAATCGGTGTACGCCGCGCAAAACTTCTTCGACCTCGGCGTCTCGGCAAAATTCCCGCACCGTTCCAAATACTCTGAATAATCGCACCTCTCCCCGAACGTCGCGTTCGCGTACGTCATGTGCGATTCGTGCAAATCCAAATACCTCCCACTATTCTCCTCCCCACTAAACACCCCACCGACCGCGCGCTCCGCCTCTTCTACGATTTCCTCCGCGAACGCTCCGCCCGCCTCCGCCACCGCCCCCGCGCGCGCCGCGTGCGACCGCCGCGTCTCCTTCACCGCCTCATAGAACCCTCGCAGCGCCCTCTCGACGTCCTCACCGTCGCCCATGCTCTCCGCCTCTTCCCGCATCGATCCATCGTCGTCCGCGTACGTTCGTCGCTGCGCGCGTTCGTTCGCGTTCGCGTTCGTTCGTCAGTCGTGCTCGCGCGTCCAAATTGCCCTAACGCCCCATCCGTCGTCTTTCACCCCTCCCGGCGCGTCTCGCGCGCCCGAACGCCGCGCGCGCGCGCGAAACCGCGCCGCCGCGCGCGTCGCTCGATCGACGCACCAATCGCTTCGCCCTGTCGACGCTCGCCGTTAAAATCGCGTCGACGATTCGATTCTGCGTCAATCGCGCCCGGTGCGTCGTCGGCGCGCCGTCGCTCAGCGCGCGCGCCGCGCGACGCTCCAGCCGCTCGATCTCTTCGTGCGCTCGTCGCGCGTGCTCGAGCTGCGTCGCCGACATGACGCGCGCCGCGCGTCGCGCGATGACGACGCGGCCGTCATCCATCGAGCGCGACTTCGCGACGCGATGGCGCTCGCCGCGCGCCGCGCGGACGCGCGCGCGTCGGTCGGCGCGCGCCGGACGATGCGCGCGCGTCGTCGGCGCGCGACGCGCGCGCGCGCGGCGCCCGACGACGACCGGGACGCGGCGGTGAAGATGAAGATTCGCGCGGTGACGCGCGCGTGCGCGCTCGCGACGCTCGCGCTGGCGCACGCGGACGTCGCGGGCGCGGCATCGTTCGCGGTGGGCGGCGGCGATGGATTCGCGGGCGCGCCGTCGTTCGCGGAGGAGGATTACGCGTATCAGACGCCGGATTTGGCGGTGGATTTGGCTTCGCCGCTGGTGGCGTATCGTCTGGTGACGACGGCGCTTCGGCAAGAGGTGCCGCTGTGGCTCGACGCGATCATCGTGAGCGCGGCGCTGGGGGCGCTGTGGGTCGTCGTCACGGGTAATCACTCGCTGGACTCGGTGTTGCAGTAGAGCGATGTCGAGGAGTCGGTCGCTTCGTCGCTTCGTCGACGGCTAGAGAGCGATGTTGAAATATTAATGTGTACCGCGCGCGCCGCTTTTATCATGGCGAATCCGCCGCCGCCGCCGCCGCCGCCGCCGCCGCCGCGGCTTCTTCGGCGTCCTGTAACGCGCGCGCCTCGTCTCTGTTCGCCTTGTACGTCTCGTACGCGGCTAAGATGTCGCGCGAGAGCTCGGGCGTGACGTTGCCTTGCTTCAAGTTTTCCTTAAACTCGTCCCATTCGTCGTTCAGCAGCGCGGGCGCGAGCGCGGGCTCGAGCTTTTCGCGTTGGAAACGCGCCAAGTCCGCGCGCACGCTCTCGGACGGCTCGAGCCGTTCTAAACGGTTCGGCTGCGACGGGTCGTGATTGACGCGAAACTTCATGAATTCGACGTCGTAGAGGTAGAGCGTGGACGCGGGCGCGAGCGGCATCGCCGCGCGGCACGGTCGAGAGAGCGACGCGGGAAGGAACTCGAGTGGACAATGACCGAGACTCACCGCCACGGCGCTGGCGATCATTTTGCGAATCTGGTACAGCATGAACGACTCCCCTCGAACGGAGACGCGAATAAACGGTTCGCTCGTCGTCTTCGATCCGTCGTCGTTCGTGATTTCCATACGCTCGACATCCGCGCCCGCGGTAAAGTTGTGAATCCTTCGAAAGTGCGACGGGCCGATTTTGTCGTTCGGGTCGCTTTCGTACAACCAATACGTGCCTCGCCTGCGTTCACCGACGTGTTTTGGAAACCCGTCGTCGTGTTCGGCGGCGGACGTCGACGCGACGGCGTTCTCCTCCTCGTCCTCCTCGCCGTGCTCCCCTTCCACGTCTTCGTCCGATCCATCGTCCATGACCGCACCCTCTTGCCCTTTCCACGCCAACTTACCGCGCGCGTCTCGCCGTTTCGCGCTGTACTTTCCTATCGCCTCTCGCGTGTACTGCTTCCGTTTCGTGTAATTGTGAAACGGGTGCGCGCCGACGAACGCCGCGAGCGCCTTTGAAAACAGTTCCAATCGCTCGGCATCGCTCGCATCGAGCACACCGCGCTCTAAATCTAACACCCGCGCCGGAAGCAAGTACTCGTACGTGCGCATGATGCACTCTCTTCGCGCTTGAAACGATTTCGGCGTGTTGTACACCGCGAAACACTCCACGTCTTCTGGCAAATGTTTCGTGATTTCTCTCGCCGTCTCCCTCGCCTCGACGTCCTTCGTCCACACCTCCGGATCGATCTCCGCCCGCAAACTCACCACCGTGCACAACGAACTCACTCCTTTATCCGTGCGACTGCTCCGACTCCACTTCAACCGCTGCAACCCGCGACTGCGATAATTCGGCATTAAAATCCCGCCCCACGCGAAGAGCGCGTCCTCGACGACGTCGTCCACCGTCGTCCCTCGCGGCGCCTGCGCGTTGTGCGTGTTCCCTTTGTACCCTTGCCCGACGTACGCCAAAACAATCGCCACTGGTTTCTTTTTCCGCGCGTCGTCGACGTCGGGCGCGCGTAAATCATCCGGAATCAAGTGCGTCGGATGCGCGCTCGGATCTGGTTGGTGCCGGACTTGCGCGTAATCCTTGCCACCGTTCCCATCGACTTTCCGATGGGACTCGCGGCGCGTCTGCGCGTGCGCGGTGATTCTACGACTCGAGCGCGGTGCGTCCGCGCTCGTTCGCGGCGCGCGCGCCGTGAGGACGCCGCGCGCGAGCGTTCGTTGGAAGGCGCAGGTTTTGTGCATGACGCGACGGCGCGAGGGAATGCGGCGCGCGCGCGGCGAGAACGACCAAAAACGCGACGCCAATGGCGCGGATGCGTTTTCGTTGAGCTTTGCGCGCGCGGCGTCGCGGTTTCAAGACGTCGCGTCGGTGAGTGCGGGCGACGCGCTCGCGGGAGGCGCAGAGTTACAAAATTCTATGAACTAATGATGTCAGAAATCGAATCTTCACCGTCGTCGTCGTCGGCGGCGGCGCGCGCGCGCGTGCGTTGCATGCAGAGCGGAAGCCACACGGCGCGACTGGGATCGGGCTCGCCGTCGTCCTTGATGTCGACGCATTGGTGCTCGCCGCTCGTCGGGTTGTACGAGATGATTTTCACGCGTTGCCAAGACGGTTCGACGGGCTGTCGATCGACGGGAAAGTCTCGCATGTCGACGGCGACGTCCATATCGAACTCATAACCTAAGACGGCGTTCCCCCAGCGCTCGCCGTTGACGCGGAAGAAGGTGTCAATCGGCTCGGCGCCGGTTTCGGAAGTCACGACGATGGAACGTCGCCAGCGACTTCCGCCGCCGTACATTTTGTCAAAGTCCGAGCACAACATTGTTGTTTTCTCGCCCTCTTCGTTCACGAAGCTGCAGCACTCGCTCCCGCGGAAACATCCCGGTTCGTACAGCGCGTCCTTTTCGCCAGAGCGAACGGGCAGTCGCCGCGGTTCCAAACCGTGAATCGTCGGCGTCGCGGATTCGTCTTGAACAGGTTCGTAAATCTTTGGCGCGCGCTCTTCTTTGTCGAAATCTAAATCTTCCTCTTCGCCGTCCTCGAAGTAAAACACCGTATACTTGCCCGTGTCGGCGCTGAAGCGACGAATCTCGCCGGCGTACCACGCCTTGTCGTCTGGCCACCAAACTTTCATTCGACGACCGACGAGCGCTTCGCGACCGATCCGTTTTTGCTCTTCGGCGTCGTAATCCACCCACGCGCTCGTCGCCGACGATCGCTTTCGCACTATTTTGTGTTTCGGTTGATCCTTGTCCTTCGACTTTGGCTTGCGCTGCACCGCGCCGCACGGGATCCACGTCGCCCTGGCGTTCTTCGTCGGCTTGTGCTTCAAGTCAACCTTTTCCTTCCTAAAGTTCACCTCTTCTTCTACGTTGTCGTCTAGGTATAGAAGCCTGTACTTGCGCGTTGACTTGTCGTATCCCTTGACCTTTGCTTCGTAGTAGCACTCATCCAGAGGCCACCACACGCGCACGATGGCTCCCGCGGGAACGTTGACGCGCGACGTCGTCGGGAGGGAATCTTGCTTGCCAGTCAGGACGGCGAATAAGTTTTTATTTGCCGAAAACTTTGACGTGCGGTAGTTACCCTTGTTTCGGAGCGTGCCCGTGCTCGGATTGATGAATCCGAGCTTGATTAAAGTCTCCGCCGCGGCGTCTCGCACGCCTTCATCGCTATCGTCTACGCGCTTGTTAATCAAGCTCACTTTCGCCGCCGCGGCGCCTCGAAGGTGACCTAAGCACCTCGTCGCCGCCGCGCGCACGCCAGCGTCTACATCATTCGTGAGTTCCCCCATGCACTCCGCGGTTTGAAACAAAAGAACGTCCTCCGAACCGTCTTGCGCGGGATCGCCTTGGCGTCCTTTCCACACGCTCTCCAGCGCCTCGCACGTGGTTTGACGCAACTCTGGATCATCGCGCCTCGCGTTCTCGACGAGTTTAGGCACTAAAAACTTCGCCACTCCACCCTGCGCGCCGACTGACCGCGTCGCCGCCGTTCGCACGTCGTCGCGCTTATCGCCCAACGCGCGTCCGAGCTGGCGAACGTCCGTCGTCTTCAACAGTCCCATGCGCCCGAGCGCCTCCGCGCACGCCCGCCGCACGCTTCCCGCTTTATCTTTATACGAATGTTCCAACAGCGCGGGAACGGCGCGCGCGAAGAACTCGCCTCGAAGCGCGCCCGTCTCGTCGAACGCGCCTCTCGCGCTCTCCCTCGCCGCCGAGCCCATCGATCCCAACACCCGCGCGCCGCTCAATCGCGCGCACATCGCCGCTCTCGCGCGCGCGTCCGCGTCCCCACTCCCGCACTCGCTCTCCCTCGTCTCGAGCAGCCGCAACGATTCGTCGAGGTACCGTTTCCCATCCTCCGTATCGCGCGCGTCCAACCGCGCCGCCGTTCGACACAGCGCGCTCGTCGCCCGCGCCCACGTCCTCCCGCCCGCCCCGATCGCCGTCTCCATCGCCCCGAACGCCGCGTCCGCGACGCTTCGACGCACCATCGCATCGCTCGCCTCGTCCCACGCTCCGATCGTCGTCCTCGACAGCGCGTCCAGCGCGTCGCTCGCGCGTTCGCCGTCCCCGCGCGCCGCCGCCGCCAACGCCTCCACCGCCGCGCGCCCGCGCTCGCACCGCCCTCCCGTCGCCGCGCACGCCGCGAACGCGCACTCGAGCATCCTCGCGCGGCACTCGCCGTCGTCGCGCGTCGTCGGCGCGCACGCGCGCGTCATTTTTTCACAAATGTCTCGACACCGCGCGCGCCATCGCGCGTCGCTCTCGTCGTCGCCGCGCGCGCACCGCTCGAGCGTCGCCGCGCACGCGCGAACGCGCGCGTCGACGCTCGCGCGCGCGTCGCGCGCCTCGTCGAGCATCGCGCGACGCTGTGCCGTCACAGACCGACGCGCCATGGGATTTCTCACGCGATTCATCGCGAGCGGCATCGACGACGGCGTCGAGCGGCAGCGCGCGCTCGAGAAGCACCTCGAGAAGACGAGCGCGAAGTGCGCGACGCTGTGCGTGCGCGCGACGCGACGCGCGCGATGAAGACGACGCCGACGCGCGATGAAGACGATGACGATCGCGCGGCGCGCGAACGACGGCGCGCGCGCGCGAGACGCCGAGGCGGCGCGTCGACGGGGATTCCGGATCGCGACGCGGTCGCGCGCGGCGCGCGCGCGCGGACTCGCCGTCGCGGCGAGAGCGCGGCGGACGACGCGGCGGGATCGCGGCGCGGCGACGACGACGCGAGGGTTTGCGGCGACGACGGCGCGGACGGCGACTGACGAGAGGGATCGCGGCTCGGGATTCGCGCGCAGGAAGGATAATTGGGATCAGCCGACGAAGAGCGATCGGTATTGGCTGAGGGAGAAGTCGCAGTTGGCGTACGCGGACGCGAATCAGACGGGGGACGACGTGCCGGGGAGACGGCCGGTGTGGTAGGCTGGCGAGCGAGCGGAGAAACGAGGAACCGCGTGTAATTCTATCGAAATCTGTAGATACAACGAGCTGCGCCATCGCGGCGGCGGAAACGGCGACGCGGTGCCGATCGATCGATGCGCGCGCGAACGACTCGCGCGCGTCGGCTCGAGCGTTAGCTCGCGCGCGGCGCGGATTTGGCGAAGACGAAGACGCCGTCGCCGCAACACGCGGCGACGTGCCTCTCAGCGCACGCCACCGAGCGCACGGCGAGGTCCTGGTCGTCGGTGAGTTCACCACTTGCCGGTACGGCGAGCAGCACCTTGAGCGCGCACTCGCCGGTGGCTATGTTCCAGGCGACGAACGCGCCGTCTCGCGCGCCGAAGCACGCGTCTTCGCCCGCGCACGCCAACGATACCGCCGTGGACGACTCCGAGGCGAATAACGACTCGCCGATGGATAAACCGTGAACACGAATGAGTGCGGCGCCGATCGCGCACGATTCTCCGCGCTCGCTCGACAGAGAGTCGTCGGAGGAGTCTTTCGACTCGAGATCCAAAAGCGGCGCGCGCTTGCGACGCGCGAGCGCCACTGCGGCCAAGGGCTCGTCTTCGGCGAGGCCACGCGATGGCACGCCTTCGCAGTGAACCGGAATCAATGATCGAATGCCGTGGTCGATCGCGTACGACGAGCGATCGCGCGCCTTCTCCAAGACGTTCCACACGTAGGTCAAACCTTCGTCGACGACGGCGACGATTTTTGGATTGCGATCGACGTCGAGCCACTGCAGACTCGTGGGAGTGCCCGGCTTGGGCACGACGCCTCGATAGTTCATCGCGGGCATCTCATCGCAAGTCACGTGTTCTTTGAGCAAGAACTCGTCGTCGTTAGCGTCGTTCACCGACCAGGACCACACGACGCATCGTCCCGGTTCGCCCGCGGCGGCGAGAAGAAATCCAGACTCCCCCATCGTCGTCGCCACGCGCGTCACTTTGAACCCACACCCCAGATGTTTCACCACGTCACTGGACGTCGACGTGTTCTTCGACGCGGGTGCGTCGCCGTCGCGCACGGCGAGCAAACGCACGCCGTCTTCGGCGTGCGCCGCGAAGACGAAACGCCCGTTCGGACTCACGCGCACGGCGTCCGGGCTCGGCGGCGCCGATGCGGCGCTCGCGGTGGCGCCGATGGACGAACGCCGGCGCGTCGCACGCTGACTCGGCGAACTGCGCGTCTCGTGCAGCGAACACGAGCCCACGCACGTCGCCTCGTCGACGTCGACGCGAAACACCAACGCGTCCATCGACGCGCCGCCCGACGTCTCCACGACGACGCCCAAGTGCTGAGCCGCGTTCGCACCGCACATGGTGTCCGAAAACACGACGCGAACGGGCGCACCACCGTCGAATCGAGTCGTCATGGCGCGTACGTACGCCATCGACGCGTCCTTCGCGGGCGTCGCC
>Ga0257114_1002306_pt1 | contig 12853 bp, 9 predicted proteins | sample SI112_10mmetaG_FD_190149 | JGI IMG/M metagenome (GOLD analysis project Ga0257114, IMG submission 190149) | Marine microbial communities from Saanich Inlet, British Columbia, Canada - SI112_10m | ecosystem: Environmental > Aquatic > Marine > Inlet | place: Canada: British Columbia | collected... | reverse complement strand
GCTCCTATCGCAATGGAAGAAGGTCTTAGATTTGCAATAAGAGAAGGTGGTAGAACAGTTGGTGCTGGTGTTGTTAGTAAGGTTTTAGGGTAGTTAAGTAATATTAATTACAATTAATAGAGTTTTAGGAGTGTAGCTCAATTGGTAGAGTAGCGGTCTCCAAAACCGTTGGTTGGGGGTTCGATTCCTCTCGCTCCTGCCATAATTAAATTTATTAAATGTTAAAGTTTTTTAGTGAAGTAATAGAAGAGTCAAAAAAGCTGGAGATCCCAACTAAAAAAGATGTTATTATAACCTCAACTACAATAATTGTTGTTGTTATAATCTCTTCATTATTTATTTTATCAGCTGATTTTATTATCTCAAAGATCATTTCTTTAATGTTTGGTATCTAATAAATATAAATATGATTTTTAGAGTATAATGACTAATGAATATAAATGGTACATATTAAATGTAGTTGCTGGCCAAGAGAACAAAATTGCTGATGAAATAAAATCAATTATTGCTAGAGGCATTACAGGTGAATCTATAAAAGATGTAATGGTGCCATCAAAAACTGTAATTAAAGTAACTCGAGGAAAGAAAAAAGAAAATAGTCAAAAATTATTCCCAGGATATGTATTTATAAATACTAATCTTCAGGGTAATACATATAGCATAATTAATGCAATTCCAAAAGTTGCAGGTTTCTTGGGTGGTAAAAATAACCCTGAACCAGTAGATCAAAAAAAGATAGATGACATAATAAATACTATAGAAAATGAAGAGCAAAGCGATCAAAATTCAGTATATGAAATTGGAGAATTGGTAAAAATTAATGATGGACCTTTTGAATCTTTTTCAGGAAATGTAGTAAAATTTGATTCACAAAGAAAAAAAGTAACAGTATCAGTCTCTATTTTTGGTAGACCAACTGAAATTGAACTTGATTTAAATCAAGTAGAAAAAGAATAATTTTGAAATAATAAATATTAACAAAAATATTTGCAAATTAAAAATAAAGATGTAAATTAATTTACCTTTATAATTTTTATATAATTAACAGATTAGTATTAAAGTAAATGGCGCAAAAAAAAGAAGTTTCAGGTGTGATAAAATTACAAGTTCCAGTGGGTAAAGCTAATCCTGCACCACCGATTGGACCAGCCTTAGGTCAAAAGGGTGTTAATATTATGGAATTTTGTAAGCAGTTTAATGCTTTAAAATTTGATTTTGCTCCAGGTACTCCCATTCCAACTAGAATCCTAGTATATAAGGATAAGAGTTTTAACATTGAAACTAAATTACCACCCATATCATTTCTAATAATGCAAGAGCTTAATATGAAAAAGGGTTCTAGTGCCCCTGGAAAAGACTCTGCGGGAAAAATTACATTAGATCAAATAAAATCTGTTGCAGAAAAGAAGTTGCCAGACTTCAATGCAACTGATATATTAGCATGTATGGAAATGGTCAAGGGATCTGCAATTTCCATGGGATTAGATATTGTTGAAAATTAAATATTAAGATGACTAAAAATAAAGAAAAAGAACTTAGACATAATAGCAAATCTTTTGAAGATGCAATAGCATTCTTAAAAAAAAGCTGCGATGATAATAAAAGAAAATTCAATGAAACAGTAGATATTGCTGTTATGCTGGGAATTGATACAAAACAGTCAACTCAAAATGTTAAAGGTTTTTCAGTTTTGCCTCATGGTACAGGGAAAAAAGTAAAAGTTATTGTTATAACATCTGATCAAAACTTACAAAAAGAAGCTCTAGAAGTAGGAGCTATTAAATCTGGTTTTGATGATTTAATATCAGAAATTGACTCTGGTTATATTGATTTTGACACTTGTATTGCAACTCCAGATGCTATGCAAAAATTATCTAAAGTTGCTAAAAAACTTGGTCCTAGAGGATTAATGCCAAATCCTAAGAGTGGAACTGTGACTAAAAACATTAAAGAAGCAGTTCAAGATTTTGTCAAAGGTAAGGTGATCTTTAAAAATGAGAAAAGCGGTATTATACACAGCGCAATTGGCAAAATTGACTTTAGCGATGATAATCTTGTTCAAAACGCTAAAGAAATTATAAAATCTATTAAAGAGTCTAAGCCTGAAAATATTAAGGGTAAATATATGCTAAAATGCTATCTTTCTTCAACTATGGGAAAATCTGTTGAAGTAATTGAGGGTAGTAATACATTTTAATGTAATAAAATATTGTAATGAATAGAGAAGAAAAAGTACAACTTGTAAATGATATAAGGCAAAATCTTACAAATAGTAAATTTGTATCAATTGTTCATTATGACGGAATTTGTGATAAAGACCTATATAACATAAGAACTGAACTTAAATCAAAAGATTGCAATATAAAAATTGTAAAAAATAACTTAGTTAAAATAGCTATTAAAGACACTGATCTTAATATTTTAGATTCCCATCTGACTGGGCCTACTGCATTATTATATTCTAATGATCCTGTTGCGCTTGCAAAAGTTATTACAGATAAATTAAAAGAAGTTAAAAACCTAAAGCTTATTACTGGCTATATGGATTCAACTTTAATAGAAGAGTCTAAAATTAAGGATTTATCGAAGTTAGGATCTATAGAAGAGGTTAGGTCTGGATTTATTGGAAAGTTAAAATCTGTTCCAACTTCTATTGTTTTTAATATGGTATTTCATCAATCTAATCTTATATCTTTATTGGATAATTATTCAAAGAATAAAAAAGATTAGATTGTTAAATATCATTATGAATATTTAGCTTTATGCTAATAATAAAATAATTTAGTAATTTTATTACTTTAAAGATGTTAAGAGCATCATAATATTTATAAAAAATTATAAATATTATTTTATCAACTTAAATATATAAAAAAATGGCTGCTAATTTAGAAAAATTATCAGATGAATTATCAACATTGACTGTTCTTGAGCTATCTGAGCTTAGCAAAAAACTAGAAGAAAAGTGGGGTGTTAGTGCTGCATCATTTGCAGCTGCAGCTCCTGCTCCAACCGCAGCTGTTGATTCTGGTGACAGTGTAGAGGTTAAAGATAAGTTTGAACTGGTTCTTGTTGCTGCTGGTGACAGTAAAATAAATGTAATTAAAGAAGTTAGGGCAATCACAGGATTGGGTCTCAAAGAGGCTAAGGATCTTGTTGATAGCGCTCCTAAGCCACTAAAAAGCGACGTTCCAAAAGAAGAAGCTGAAGAGTTATTAAAAAAACTTGAAGCTGCTGGAGCTAAAGCAGAATTAAAGTAATTATCAAATAATCCATCATTATATAAAGCAATTTTATTGCTAAAACAGGATGGATTACTTTGATATTAATATAATTAACTTTAATACTAAATTCCTACTCATAGTATGTCATATACAAGAAACTTTAGTCAGAATATAATAAGAAAAAGCTTTAATCCGTCAGTTATTAAAGATGAAGCTATTCCTAATTTAATATCGTTGCAAAAAGACTCTTATTATTCTTTTCTTCAAATTGATGAAAAGCCATCTGATAGAGTTAATAAAGGTATACAGGCAGTTTTTAACTCTGTATTTCCTATTTCAGATAGCGCAGGAAAAGTGACTATTGAGTTTTTGGAATATAAGTTAGGTGCTCCTAAATATGAAGTTAGTGAATGCTCATCTGCCGGTAGAACATTTTCATCCCCGCTAAGAGCTCAATTAAGACTTATTTTATGGCAAAATAGCGACTCAGAAGAAAAAGAGATTAAATCAATAAAAGAGCAAGAAGTATATCTATGCGAGGTTCCATTGATGACAGAAAGTGGAAGTTTTATAATTAATGGCGCAGAAAGAGTCATTGTATCTCAAATGAGAAGGGCTCCAGGTGTATTTTTTGATAGTGAAAATTCAAAAATATCTGGATCAAAAACATATACAGCTAAAATTGTTCCATATTTAGGTTCGTGGCTTGATTTTGAATTTGATGGTAAGGATTTATTATATTTTAGAGTTGATAAAAAGAAAAAAATACCTGTTTCAACGCTTCTAAGATCACTAGGTTTAAATTCTAGCCAGATAATTTCTAAATATTACAAGCTTCAAGAGGCAAATCTTGTTAATAAGAAATGGACAGTTAATTTTGATCAAGAAATTTTCATGGGCAAGAAGATGTCATATGACCTTATATGTGCTAAAACTGGTAATATAGTAATTAAAGAAGGTCAAAAATTAAATAAAAAAGCCCTAACTAATCTTCAGGATATTAATTTTAGTGATTATGAGCTAACTGATGATGTTATTTCGGGTTATGTAGTTGTTGAAGATGTTATTGAGAAAGAGACGGGAGAGATACTACTTGAATCTGGTACAGATTTAAGTGATGAGGCTCTTGACATTCTTGGTAAACTTAATATTAACTCTATTAAAATTGTAAATCCTTCTAAATCTGATATTGGGCCTTATATATATAATACCTTAATGGCAGATAAAGTTGCAGATGAAAAGGAAGCGCTAATTGAAATATATAAATCAATTAGATTAGGAGAGGCTCCATCATCAGTTGATATAGCAAAAAATTATTTTGATAATTTATTCTTCTCAAGTAATAGATATAATCTTTCAGATGTCGGAAGAATGAAGATGAATCACAGGCTTTCAATTAATATAGATAAAGAAAAGACATTTCTAGATAATGAAGATATTATCCAAACAATAAAAATATTATGCGAAACAAAGCATAATGATCTGAGAACTGATGATATTGATAGTTTAACTAATAGAAGAGTTAGATCTGTTGGAGAGTTGGTAGAAAACCAATTAAGAATTGGTATGGTAAGAGTTGAAAAGACAATACTTGAAAAGATCAATTCAGTTGAAGTTGATACCGTTATGCCACAAAGCTTAATAAATTCAAAGCCACTTATAACTGCGATTAAAGATTTTTTTGCTACTTCGCAATTATCGCAATTTATGGATCAGACTAATCCATTATCTGATATTACTCATAAAAGAAAAATATCTGCACTTGGCCCTGGTGGATTAACAAGGGAAAGAGCTGGTTTTGAAGTTAGAGATGTTCATCCGACTCATTATGGTAGAATATGTCCAATTGAAACTCCCGAGGGTCCAAATATTGGATTAATAAATAGTCTAGCAACATTTGCTAAAGTCAATAATTATGGTTTTATTGAAACGCCATATTATAAGGTTGAAAATGGTAAAATATCAAATCAAATAGAATATCTATCTGCAATGGATGAGATGAATAACGCTATAGCGCAATCAAATGTTGAAGTTGATGAAAATAAAGTTATAACATCTGAGTTAGTTAGATGTAGAAGAAATGGAGAGTTTATAATGCTCCCATCTAGTGATATAAATTATATTGATGTATCAACTAAACAAATAGTATCTGCCGCAACAACATTGATACCATTCTTGGAAAATGATGATGCTAATAGAGCGTTAATGGGTGCAAATATGCAAAGACAAGCTGTGCCATTGATAAATCCTGATTCTCCTCTGGTAGGAACTGGAATGGAATCTGTTACTGCATCTGATTGTGGCGTGGTTTTAAAATCTAAAGAGGCTGGTATTGTAAAATTTGTTGATGCCAAAAAAATTATTATTGAGTCATCTGATAAGATGAATCCTAATATCGAAGTATATAATCTAAAAAAATATAAAAGAACTAACCAAGATACTTGTATTAATCAAAAGCCATTAGTTGAAATTGGTCAGCATGTAGAAAAAGATCAAATTATATGCGATGGACATAGTGTTCATAATGGTGAAATTGCTCTTGGCAAAAATGTTAGAGTTGCTTTTATGCCATGGAACGGATATAATTTTGAGGATTCAATAATTATATCAGAAAAAGTAATATCTGACGATACATTTACATCTCTTCATATTGAAGAGCTTGAAGTTGTGGCGAGAGATACTAGATTAGGTCCTGAAGAAATTACCAGAGATATTCCAAATGTTAGTGAAGAATTACTATCTAAGCTTGATGAAGAGGGTATTGTTCACATAGGCGCTGAAGTTAGACCAGGAGATTTGCTAGTAGGAAAAACAACTCCAAAGAGTGAAGCTCCAATGACTCCAGAAGAAAAGCTACTAAAAGTAATATTTGGAGAAAAAGCTTCTGATGTTAAAGATTCTTCTTTATATGCATCAACTGATGTTAGTGGAACTGTTGTAGATGTTAGGGTATTATCAAGAAAGGGTATTGAAAAAGATGAAAGATCTATATATATTGAAATGCAAAAAATTGAGGATCTTAATAAGGATAAAGCTTCCAAAACTTTATATCTTGAAAATGCTGTTAAAAAATGCCTAAATAGTATTTTTACAGGCAAAAAAATAACAAATAACATCTCAGATATTAAATCTGGTATCAGATTAGAAGAAGATGCGCTTAATAGCTTATCTGTTAAACAACTTACAAAAATCGCTATTGACGATTCTGACATTATGGATAATGTTGAGTCAATTACCAAGGACTTCAATGAAAAAATCAGTAATATCAATAAAGAATATGAAGAAAGAGTTTTAAGGATAAAATCTGGTGATGATCTTGGTCAAGGAGTGTTAAAAATAGTTAAAATATATGTTGCATCTAAATACAGACTTCAGCCAGGAGATAAAATGGCTGGAAGACATGGAAATAAGGGTGTTGTTTCTAAGATAGCTCCAGTTGAAGATATGCCTTTTTCAGAAGATGGTCAGCCAGTTGACATTGTTCTTAACCCTCTCGGTGTTCCATCAAGAATGAATATTGGTCAGATTTTAGAAACGCATCTAGGATTTGCTTCAAAAGAATTGGGTAAAAAAATTGCCAATATCTTTGATCAAGCATCTCAAGCAAAAGATGAGCTAGTATCAAATCTAAAAAATAAATTATTTGAAATTTATGACGCTAAGGAAGAGCAGAAAAAAATCAAAAATCTTACTGATAATCAGCTAATCAATTTTGCACAAAATCTAAAAAGAGGCATTCCTTTTGCTACTGGTATTTTTGAAGGCTTTAAAGAAGGCTATATATCAAAATTACTAAATATAGCTGGAGTTGATAGTTCGGGTCAAATTAATCTATTTGACGGAAAATCTGGTGAAAAATTTGACCGTCCAATTACTGTTGGCTATATATATATGCTTAAACTTCATCATCTTGTTGATGATAAGATTCACGCCAGATCAATTGGACCTTATAGCTTGATTACGCAACAACCACTTGGTGGAAAATCTCATTTTGGTGGTCAAAGATTTGGTGAAATGGAATGTTGGGCTCTTCAAGCATATGGTGCATCATATACATTGCAAGAAATGCTTACTGTTAAGTCTGATGATGTTGTTGGTAGGATCAAGATATATGAGTCAATTATCCAAGGTAATCAAAATTTCAATTGCGGTATTCCTGAATCATTTAATGTTATGATCAAAGAGGTTAGGTCTCTTGGTTTAAATATTGAATTGGTTGAAACATAAAATTATTTAATATATATGTCACTTGTAGGTACATCTTCACATGGTCTTTTAAGTATTAATGCTGCAAATTCAGTAGATTTGTTGGATTTTAACGCAATCAGAATCTCTATTGCTAGTCCAGATAAAATTAGGTCATGGTCATTTGGTGAAGTTTTAAAGCCAGAGACTATAAATTATAGAACATTCAAGCCTGAAAGAGATGGACTTTTTTGTGCAAGAATTTTTGGTCCAATAAAAGATTATGAGTGCTTATGTGGTAAATATAAGAGGATTAAATATAAAGGAATAGTATGCGAAAAATGCGGTGTTGAGGTTACTTCATCTAAAGTTCGACGTGAAAGAATGGGTCATATTGAGCTTGCTGCTCCAGTATCTCATATATGGTATTTAAAATCCCTTCCTTCAAGAATTAGTACTATTTTAGGAACTACATTAAAAGCTATTGAAAAAGTAATATATTTTGAATCATATATTATCACTGATAGCTTGATGTCTCCACTTAATGATGGAGATATTTTAAGTGAAGAAGAGTTTGAAAAGGCTCAAGAAGAGCATGGTTATGGATCATTTGTTGCTGAAATGGGCGCTGAAGCTATTAGAAAGATTCTTCAAGGGTTTGATATGCAAGAGTTAAGATCTCAACTTAGAAAGGATCTAGAAAGTCAAACATCTGAGTTAAAAAGAGAAAAAACCATTAAGAGATTAAAGCTAATCGAGCAATTTATTGAATCTGGCAATGGTCCAGAAAATATGATACTTACTGTATTGCCGGTAATTCCTCCTGATATAAGGCCTTTAGTTATGCTGGATGGCGGAAGATTTGCAACATCTGATCTTAATGAATTATATAGAAGAGTCATTAATAGAAATAATCGTTTAAAGAGACTTCTTGATCTTGGCGCTCCTGATATCATTATCAAAAATGAAAAAAGAATGCTTCAAGAGTCTGTAGATGCGTTACTTGATAATGGAAGATCTGGTGCGATAGTTAAAAATGCTAGTAAAAAGCCATTTAAGTCATTAAGCGAAATGCTTAAAGGTAAGCAAGGAAGATTTAGGCAAAATCTTTTAGGTAAAAGAGTTGATTATTCAGGAAGAAGTGTAATTGTAGTTGGTCCAGAGTTAAAACTTCACCAATGTGGTTTACCAAAAAAAATGGCACTTGAGTTGTTTAAGCCTTTTATATATTCTAAATTAGAACTATATGGAATATCTCCTTCTATTAAAATTTCTAAGAAAATGGTAGAAGCTGAAAGAGCTGAGGTATGGGATATACTTGATGAAGTAATTAAAGAGCACCCAGTATTGCTAAATAGAGCTCCAACGCTTCATAGGCTTGGAATTCAAGCATTTGAGCCAGTTCTTACAGAAGGTAAAGCTGTTCAACTTCATCCTTTGGTTTGTGCAGCATTTAATGCTGATTTTGACGGAGACCAAATGGCTGTTCATGTGCCATTATCAATTGAGGCTCAAGTTGAAACTAGAGCGTTAATGATGTCTACTAATAATATATTAAGTCCCGCAAATGGAAAGCCAATTATTGTGCCTTCGCAAGATATTATATTGGGATTATATTATATATCTATGATATCTAAATCATATAATGATAATAAAGCTATTGCAATTGCATCCGATCATGAATTAGAGCATGCATTAGATTGTAATATTGTTGATATTCATAGTAAAATTTTATATAGATATAGCTCTATAAATGAAAATGGTGAAAGATTATCGAAAAGGATTGAAACTACTCCTGGTAGAGTTATGATATTTAAGGCTCTTCCAAATATCATGAAAAATGATTTTGATCTAGCTAATAAAGTTATGTCTAAAAGGGTTGTAACTGAGTTAATTGATTTAGTTTATCGTAATTGTGGCCAAAAAGAAACCGTCATGTTTTGCGATAGAATAATGGAGCTAGGCTTTAAAAATGCATGTAAAGCTGGTGTTTCAATTGGCAAGAATGATATGATCATTCCAGAGTCAAAGCAGCAAAATATTTCTAATTCATTACAAAAAGTTAAAAAACTTGATCAGCAATATAGAGATGGTTTGATTACTACGGGTGAGAGATATAACAAAGTTATCGATGAATGGACTGAGTGTACTGATAAGATATCTAAGGATATGATGTCTAAAATATCAGAATATAGCGAACCTAAAGATGTTAATTCAATTTTCATGATGGCTGATTCTGGTGCCCGAGGATCTGAAAGTCAAATTAAGCAGGTAGCTGGAATGAGGGGTCTTATGGCTAAAGCTTCAGGCGAAATTATTGAAACGCCAATCTTTTCAAATTTTTTAGAAGGTTTGAATGTTTTAGAATATTATATTTCAGCAAATGGTGCTAGAAAGGGTCTTGCTGATACTGCTCTTAAAACGGCAAATTCAGGATATCTAACAAGAAGATTAGTTGATGTATCGCAGGATTGTATCATTACTGAAGAAGATTGCGGCACAAAAGAAGGTCTAGTTGTTGAGGCTATAATTGATGATGGAAGAGTTGTATCATCTCTTGCTGAGCAATGCTTAGGAAGAGTGTTACTCGAGGATGTTCATGCCAATGATAATTTAATTGCTAAAGCGAGTCAGATTGTGGATGAAAATCTTGCAGATATTATAAATGATTCAGGAGTTAAATCTGTTAAAGTTAGATCTGTTTTAGCGTGTAATAGTAAGAATGGCGTATGTTCGAATTGTTATGGAAGAGATCTTGCTACTGGGGATATTGTTAGTGTTGGTGAGGCAGTTGGTGTAATAGCTGCGCAATCAATTGGTGAACCAGGAACGCAGCTTACAATGAGAACATTCCATATCGGGGGTGCTGCTCAAAGAGGTTCTGAGCAATCTTCAATTATTGCTCACGAAGATGGAGAGCTTAAATTTTCTAATAGAGGTACTATTATTAATAGAGACAATAAAGTTGTTGCGGTTAATAGAAATTCAGAAATAACTCTTTTAGATCCTAATGGCAAGGAAGTGCAAAGCTATAAATTGCCATATGGAGCTGTTATTGCTAAAGAAAATGGTGCTAAAATTAAAAAAGGTGATCACCTAGCGGAGTGGGATCCTTATAATATTCCTATTATTGCGGAATCTGATGGAAAAATTATATATAATGATCTAATTGAGAATATCTCTCTTAGAGAAAAAATAGATGAGGATACTGGTGTTTCAACTAAAATAGTTATTGAGTGGAAGCAGCAAAATAAGCAAGAAATCAAGCCAAGATTGTCAATAGCTGATAATGATGACATATTGAAAGAATATGCTTTATCTATTAATACCGTAATTAGTGTACTTAATGGCGACGAGGTTAAAGCTGGTGATGTAATTGCTAGAATTCCAAAAGAATCATCTAAAACAAGAGATATTACTGGTGGTCTTCCAAGAGTTGCTGAATTATTTGAAGCAAGAAAGCCTAAAAATGCCTCAGTTATTAGTGAAATAGATGGTATTGTTGAATTTGGTAAGGATTACAAAACAAAAAGAAAAATTATTATCAGATCTGAAGATGCAACTATTGAGCCAGTTGAATATAGTATATCAAAAACTAAGCATTTATTTGTTGGTGAAGGAGATACTGTTAAAAAAGGTGATATATTAGTTGATGGTAATCCTGTTCCACATGACATTCTTAGAATTAACGGTTTGCAAGCATTCACAAATTATATGATTGATGAAGTGCAAAAAGTATATCGTATGCAGGGTGTTAAGATAGATAATAAGCATATTGAAGTTATTGTTAGTATGATGCTTAAAAGGGTTGAGGTTACTAAATCTGGTGACACTACTTTGTTATCTGGCGAAATTATTGATCAAGATATCTTTGAAGAGGTCAATATCAAGGCAATAGAAAATGGCCAAGAGCCTGCAAAATGCATTCCAGTGCTACTGGGTATTACTAAAGCTTCGCTTCAAACAAAATCATTTATTTCTGCCGCATCATTCCAAGAGACAACAAGAGTTCTTACTGATGCGTCTGTGCAAGGTAAATATGACTATTTACACGGGCTAAAAGAAAATATTATTGTTGGTAGATTAATACCAGCTGGTACTGGTCTTGTGGCAAATAAATATCGCAAAATTGCTAATGAAGAGCTTGCTCAGATTAATAGCCTAAATAAATCTAGCTCTGATATAGGTTCTAATAGCAATGAAGCTGTTAATAATGATAATATAGCTAGTGAAAGTTAAATAATTATAAAATTAATTATTGTCTTTTAAAGCTGTTAATTAATAATAAATTTATTCCTTGGTAGCTCAGTGGTAGAGCAGTTGGCTGTTAACCAATTGGTCGGGGGTTCGAATCCCTCCCAAGGAGCCATTCATCTATTCTCTAACCTGTGAAAATCGGGTAATTTCTTAAGATCATTAATAGCCTATAGCCCCAGTGTTAGCGGACTCTCAAGGCTTTTCATTTGCCCATACCAGTTGTTGAAATCCTCTCCAAATTCCCAGAAAATTGCCCATTTTTTACCCAAATTCTCTCCTTCTCTCCATACCCAGTTGGTTACGGAGATTTAAAACAACCCTATAAATGCTGGATTCGTGAAAAAATAACGAACTTTGTGTACCGACTAGCGGTTAAAAAGTTCGAACTTGATCTATTTACAACTGGTATTTAACCAACCCCCAGTTGTCATGTAGTAAAATCAAGGGTTGCTGGAGTTCGAGAAATGGTCGCATAGTAGTTAAAAGATTCGAACTAAAAATTATTCTGCTTCTAAAATATCTTGAAATCTTATCGTTTTGCTATGAGGTTGAGCATGATCTTCTAGCTCTTTAACTTTAATTTTAAGAGGTAATTGAGTCGCTATGCCACTAAAGATACATGTTCCAATTGGAAGTGTTGGTATTGTTGGCAAAGGATTTAAATCTGTAGCTGGAGTGTTTTCTGATGATGAGAATAAAAATCAGCAAACTGGTCAAAAAATAGGAGATACTGTAAAAGAAATTGAGGATAGTTCTTTCTCCGATCAGCAATTACTAGAAACTAGCAATATCTCAAATATTGCTGGTAATAATTCCAGTTCAAATATTTCAATTTCTGCACCAATTACCATTAATGCCAAAACTGACGCTGATGAAAAAACCATCGCCAATCAGGTTCGTATAGCAATTGATGAGGTGATGCATAAATTTGCAGTTAGAAAACAAGCTCTCAACTATGATTAATCATGGCATTAGATTTTTTCAAAAATATCAGCAGTAAGTTAACTGTTAATAGCCTCCTTAAAATAGATATGATGATGATACTCGGAGCTTATCGTTTTGCTGTCAAAAATTCTACTTATCAAACTCTAAAAAGACAAAGCGAGTATAAGTGGCAGGAAGTTAATAGATTGGGTAGTAATCCAGCTTTACAATTTACTGGTTTTGGCGTTGAAACTATTGATTTAGAG
>Ga0257114_1002301_pt1 | contig 12870 bp, 10 predicted proteins | sample SI112_10mmetaG_FD_190149 | JGI IMG/M metagenome (GOLD analysis project Ga0257114, IMG submission 190149) | Marine microbial communities from Saanich Inlet, British Columbia, Canada - SI112_10m | ecosystem: Environmental > Aquatic > Marine > Inlet | place: Canada: British Columbia | collected... | reverse complement strand
CATATCGTTTCTTAGATACCCAAAAACCACCCTTTGCAATTGTTTCTTGCTTAATATCAAATCTATGTGAATGAATATTAAACAACTTCAGAGCCATAGTATCATACACCTTATTAATATGTGCTTCTACTTCTTGTGCCACTTCCAAAATAGCAGGTATCATTTGTGAATCATCATTCTCATCAATTTCAGGATTACGAGCTTTTACTAATGGTGCTGCCTGATAAAACACAGAATCCGTATCAACATAAATGTTGTAGTCCTTATCTTCACCTGTGATTTTACTATAATAGCTGTTTGCAATCATCTCAGTAGTTTTAATTACAGTCTGACCCGTAAGTGTCACTGCTTCTGCGTTTGCAACGTCATAGAATCTGAATGATGGTAATCCCAATACTCCATAAAGGGAGTTCAACATAATCTTTTGTACCAATTGTCTTTGAGCAAAGAATTTATACTTCTCATCATCACCTGCCTTACCAAACTTTTTCATTTGGTCTTTGTACTCTACCCTCTTATCAAACCAAACATTAAGAATCTCAGGTATAATACCAACTTTATCTTGCTTATACAATACACCATTAGAAGCTATTGATAAATCCATTTTCTTAGTGAAGTCTTCAAACTTTTCTTTATCCATTGCTGGGTACGACTTCCCATTATCATCTACAATAACGTAAGAATCCATTTTGGATTTCATATGGGCTTCAGATGTGTAATCAGTTACCATACCAACCTTAGTTTCGGGTGATATATTTATACTCATAATAATTGATGGGTATAGTGATGTTAAATCTAAATCATAAACCCATTTGTAAAGACCAGGTATGGGTTGTTTGACATATGCACCTGCAAACTGTTCTTCTGAATCCGTACCATCGTCATTCTTTTCTTTTCGGCTTGGTTTATTTGGTGCTACTCTACCATTTCTTCTTAGGAATGTTAGTATCGCACCCTCTAACCATTTAGATGAGAATAAAAAATCTTCATAGAATACGTGACCTGCGTGACATATCGCTCTAGCTAAATCAATGAACTGAAGTTTCTTATCCATATCAACTACCAACTCAACATCCACCAAGTTATATTCAATGAACTTTTCAATATCATCTCTAAATAATTGGTCTAAGTTTCCCTCATACTCAATCTTACCTCTACCCAATTCTTTTTGAGCAACCGTATCCAATCGGTAGTTGGGGAGTTGTGTATATGTAAAATTCTTATAAAGAGCGATGTAATCCAATGCAGATACTCCAGCGATTAGATATCTCTTACGATATTTGTTCCAATGAACTTTACCGATTGGTGATAATCTATTTGCTTGTTTAGTACCCAATACTCTTTTCAATCTGTTGTAAAGATAAGTAACATCAAAGAAATCAATATTCCAACCAGTTATAATAGTCGGGCGAATCTCTTCCCAAGCATTTACAAATGCTACCAACATATCCTCTTCGGTTCTAAATGACCGAACCTTTGCTCCTTTGATAGTTTTACTTATCTCATCACCATCAATAACAACATATACAACGTAGTCGTTAGTTGCTGAGTCGTGGAATGCAACGGAGGTCATTGCGTTCTTTGCTTCTTGAATGTCTGGTAGACCAGAATTCATCTCTACCTCAATGTCAAATGTTAATGTAACGTGACCATCTGATACTTCATCGGAGTCACCATAGTTATCAATTAAAAACCTAGTAACCTCATTTACATCAGATTCGTATAGTTTCAGATTATCTTCTTTATTCCAAAAGTTAATCTTTTTTAACCTCTCACCATGTATTGATTCATATGAACCATTACCATCCTTTACATAAGCGTAATTTCTGTATTTGGATGTGTAGTATCCTTTCTTATCATCCCAACAATGGATGATACCATCATTTTTCTCATAATATATATTTTGGTACATAACTTCTTTTTATTTCAACAAATATACGAAAACTATTTCGCATTTCCTAAACAATTCTTACTTCTTTTATTTTATTACCAATATGATTTTATTACCTTCTTAGGCTCTACTACCCTTTTGGGTATTTCTGTAATTTGATTTTCAAAGTCTAAGTTAGGTTTTATACTTCGCAACCATACCGAATCTGAATAACTTGAGTTAGGGATATCTTTACTTTCTTTCTTAGTTGTACGTTCCTTTAACATCTCAGGCCGATTTACTCTTACCCAATTGATATACCAGGGTGCTACCCTCCGAACATACTCTATATCCTTACCTGCATATTTACCACTTCTAAACTTCATATGATAATATTAAACTTTACGATGTATCCAGACCGGCTCACAGAACGTTTTACCTACATTCTCATCGTGTTTTCTTAATTCTTCTTCCGTATATCTACCTCTATCCTCTTCGATAACCAACCCCGCACCCACAGAGCCAGGTCTTTTAGCCATTTCCATACCTAAACACCCTTCGTAAGTACCACCCAACGATTTAATAAAATCATTCATAGGGTTTGTTATCTCCATATACTTTCGCTCACCACCTGAAGATGCATACACATCCGCGATGTTTACTGCCATATATCCACCTTTTTTGATTGATGGCCAAATCTTCTCAATGGTTGCGTGTAAGAAGTTTTTATTCCACTCTTCAATGGTTTTATATCTAACCCAACTCTGATTATCATCATATGAGTACCTTTCAACTGAAAAGTAAGGTGGTGAGGTAAATACCATATCAAAGTGATTCTCATATGGAGTAAAATCAAAATCTTCAGCAGCAGTTTGGTGAAACTCCCAATTCTTTTTACCTTCAAAAAATCCAGAGTGTTTATCATAAAACTCACCTTGTTTATGATAATATGGATGATTTTCTGTTCGCGGGTCTAATCCAACATAATGTTTAGTATTTGATGCTGCCATAAATCCAGCGAATCTATCACCCCAACCTGCTGAGAAATCTAATATATTTTCAGAACCCATCATTTCATAGAATACCTTTGCAACATTTGGTTTGAACTGAGAACAAATGTATTTTCTTAAACTTAAACAAACTCTTAGTTCGTTTCTTGTTATCTTTGGGAACTTTAGAGTGTATAATCCACCCATTAGAGTAACCATAAAATTACGGGTTTCCCATGTTCTTTTTGGGCCTGGTGAAACTGTGCCATCAACCCCCCATCGATTTTCTTGCTGAAAGCCATTTGATGCATTATTACCTGTATTTAATCTACGGATGTATTGTGGTTTACCTCTGAAAGTTAGTGGATACGTTGATTCACTTGCCTTTCTCAGAAACCACTCACCTTCTCTAAGTAATTCATTCCACCTAATACCTTTAAGTTTCATAAAAGCATCATATGCACTCGACTCAGATATTTCTGCAGTTGGCATCGGATACTCCATAAGGATATCTGCTAAACATTCCTTTACGTCATCCTTCGGAAATGTTTCTTTGATATACGACCATTCCTCTTCATTAATGGAGAGGTATGGTTTCATACCTTTGAACTTTTCAAAGTATTGTTGTATTTCTGTCATATTGTTACTTTTTCTTATTTTTTTCAATGATATCAAACGCCAATTGTTCGTACTCATCGATGTAATTTGAAAACCCATAATTATCATCAGAATCTAACAAATCTATTAGTTTAAAATCAATATAATTTTTATACTGACCACTACCTTGAATAGATGCGATTGTCTTCTTCCATTCAGTAAAAGCCTTCTCACCAATTCCAATTGATATACCAATTGCGTTGGTACAATTTGGAGTAGACGCAACATACTTATTTAACTGAGCAATGTTCGAATCTGTAAATCCTTTTCTTTTGTTCTCAATGATTGTCTTTGTAGTGTTTTGAGTCACTCTCCCACCCTTTGCGTTCCAAATATGAAAATCATGTCTATCACCACCTGAAGTAGACCACTCCATATGAGTAATATCATTTCTTTCTTGTTCTAATAAATCATTCATCCACCCCAATCCAATATCATCTCTAAAGATATTTGATAACTTCTTACCAAGTTTATTGTTAACAATTACAGCATAGGTAAATAACTGCCCCACTACCTCAAGTACATTACTATCTGGATAAAACTTTGATAATGCTTCTTTTTGAAATTCAATTAGTTTTGTTTGTAAATTTTCATTAAACCCATTGTATTTATCACCACTAGTAAACAACCATCTCAAATCTTCTTTACTTACAGTTGCTATGATTATTGAATTGTTTACTGAAACCGGATATGAACCTTTCCATTGAACCTGCCCTAATATTTGATTAGTTTCCTCACTAACTAATACTAATATCGGTCTATCTGCCTGAACATCCAATCCGTTAGGTTTTTCATAAAGTTTTCCAATTTTAAAGTTTTTCAACTTTACATTATAATCAGTATCTCTAGCGGAAACCGTTATTGTTTTATTTTGATAGATATCCCCCTTACCATCTTTAATAAAATCAAAATCAAAATTTGATTTTAAAACACCAGTAGATGTTTTCCATTTTAAGGTTGGAAATTCAATAGGTAAAGATAAATCATGATTATCCGTTGATGTGAATCCATCTACAATAACTTTGTGATTTCTATTATCAACAAACATCTCAGTAACAGATATCAAATCTTTGGCACTTTGAATAAATTTTCTTTTATTACTCTTTAACGAAATTATCATCTCAATTACAACTTCATCATTTACATTTGATTTAGTTTGTTCGTCTGTTTTGAAATCATAGGTAACATCATTTGTACTAAATGTAAATAATGATGTGAAATAATCTATTAAAGAAAGTCCTGTACCAAATAACCCACCTGTATTTTTTGGTTTGTTTTTGTAGTGGTTATCATCATCAAGCTTTTCAGTAGTTAAAAAGTTATCAATTACAGTTTTGATATTAGTCCCCACATTTTGAGTAAACTTTAGATATAATCCATTTGGAACTTTTTTAAATTCCCAAACCACATTAGTGGCGTTTGTTGGGATGTTAGTTAGAAGTTCATAAATTATCTTTATTGGGTTATAAGATAACTTTTCATTTAGTTCTTGTTTAGCCTGTCTTACCTGTTGTAATTTTGTGTTCATATTTTTAATTGTTTAATTGTTTAATTTTTATTAAGTGGGTATATCTCTAACCCTTTTACTATGTAAATATACTAAACCTATTTGGATATACCAAATTTTAAATGTTAATTTATGTTAAAATTTGTAAATACCTCCAATATTCCAAAAAAGGATATCACCTTCTAAAGAATCTATGTTGTTTTCTAACCAATGCCATTGTTTGATATCCCAAAATTGATTACATGGGAATGGTGTTTCATACGCATCCAACCTATCTTCAAAATCATACTCTGATTTTCTAATGTCAATTGGTAACTGACCAACACCACTCTTTAATAACATCTTTTTAATTGAGTTTCTTGATGATACACACGTCGTCCATACCTTCTTATCAGTCTTAACAAAGAATTCTTTTAACTCTTCTTCGTAATACCCCATCATAAGACCAGAAAGAGTTACACCACTACCACTTGATACAACTAAGTTTTTAAAGTTTTTATATGGTTGCATTCTTTCTTTAAGGTAATTTCTATAAAATATGTGGTCAAACGCATAAGGTAACATCTGCCATCCGTTTTCAGCAGAGGAACTCATTAGAGAATGATACATAACCTTCATCATATTCGGTCTGATAGGATTCATATGGACTGATGGAAACATTTCCTTTACCATATCTAAATAAACTCTACTAATCTTTTTAGAGTCTGGATATGAAAGATGGAACTCAATTCCTAAATCATCACATATTTTAGCAAGAACCCAACCAGTCCAACTACCATCTACTGAAAGATGTGTTAGTGGTTTATTTGGGTCTATATAGTTTTTAACCAATTGATAAACACCACCAATTTTACCCCACGGTGGTAAGTTAACACCATCACCCATAAGGTCATCTCTCTTAACCCAAACAGACCTGCCTTTTATCTTATACTCTTCTAAAGGAGTATCTTCGTTAAATCCAACTAGGCCCATTTGTAGATTCCCATATTATTATTTGTGATTTCTTTTCTAAGATTTTTATGTGAAAATCCGTTCACTCTTTCAAAGTTATCACAAATTACATGAAATATTTTTTTTCTGTTTTTAAAGTTTATTTCAGAATCATTTAAAATAATATCTTCAATATATTCCTTAAAGTTTGTTCCTTTTTGAAACGCCCTCTTTTCCTGGTCTAATATCTCATCTGGTAATTTTCCTCTAAATGCGTCTGCGAGTGGTAGTTTCCATTGACCCTTATGAGATAAAAACTCATCTTGCAAATTGGTAGTATAGTTTAAAAACTCCGTATCGAAGAATGGACATCTCAGTTCAATAGTACCATAGTTCATAAAGATGGTATTACCTCTCAATAAATTACCATAGTGTTGTTTTTCAAATAGTTTTTTTCTAACATCACTCCAATCTGGTTTCTTACTAAACATTCTGAATGTTCCGTATGAGCCATATGATTCGTCAGAACCCTCACCACTAAATGCTACTTTGATACCATCCTTAACCATTTCTTCTGCTATGAATGATTGTAATATACCAACTTCCATTTGAACTGTTGATGGGTATTCAATTACATTAATTGAATCCATAAACCTTTGTTTAATAATCACATCATCTTTAGGTACAAACACTTCTACTAATTCAACATTAAGTGCATTAGCGCATACCCTTGCTTTTTGTAAATCTTTTGATGTCTGGTCAAAAGCAATGGTGTATGCCTTAATGTTTGGGATTCTCTGTGACAATAGATAAGTAATAATAGCAGAGTCAATGCCACCACTAAGTGAGGTTGCAATGGGTACATCGGATATTAATCTCTTATCAACTGCACGTTCTAATAAATTAAAAGTAGTTTTAGAAACCTCTTCACGCGATGCAACCTTAGTAACTTCTGAAGAAAAGTTGAAATAATAATCTTTGTGAATAATGAACTCATCGGTTTTTAAATTAATTTCAATTAAGGTATTCTTAGGAACTATTTTAATATCATTAATACCATTTTGTGTTTGGATTGCTTTAATCTCACTGGCAATAATATATTTATTAGTATTATGAATGTAAAGTGGTATCTTACCCACCCAATCACGAGAAATAACTAATTTATCTTTATCATAAATTACAAATGAGAACATACCACTCAATCTCTTCAACTCATCTTCTTTGTATAAGAATAGTATAATCTCTGAATCCGAATTTGATTTAAATTCATACCCCCTACCTTCGTATTCTTTTCTAAGTTCTGGATAATTCCAAATCTCACCATTTACAATTAACCAAATTCCGTTATATTCCATAGGTTGGTTACCTGCTGATGATGTATCATTAATAGAAAGTCGGTTATGTCCTAAGACTACCTTTTTATCATTTACTTCAAACTCATTGATACCTCTACAATCTCGTCCTCTATGGTCAATTGCATCTAACATTAGATTTACATCCGATGGTTCGTATCCTATTGTTGCAACTATACCACACATATTACTTACCTAATATTTCCAATAGTTGAATAGTCTTCTTCTTCTCTTGATTCATATCACCAATATGGCAAGAACACGCAAGTACACTAACTTTACCTAACTCCAAATTACTTTGTTCTGCTAGAAAGTGACCCATTTCTACTAATGCAGTATAATCTGCATATCCAGACTTAGATACTCTATTGGAACGGAGTATTGATGTTAGATATAATTTACCATTACGTGGTTTCAAATCAATCATTACCATACAGGGTTGTGAGTATGGGTTTCTTGCATCTTTTGTTGGGTCAAATATGATTAACTCACATCTCTTCACAGCTTTACCACTTGAAAGAATTTTGATTACATTTTCTATTTGATTTAACTCACCTCGCCAACTAACCATTCTACCCCAATAAGATTGGTGGTAATGGTCTTTAATAAATTTATAGTCCAAGCCCATCTCTGTATCAAAGAATGGGTTATCTGATACTTTGGGTTCTGGTTTTAAAAATGTTACTGTTTTTGCGAAATCAATTCTATCATCACCCATTACACCTCTAAAATGCTCATCAAACCAATCATCTGATTTAAACTCTGTGATTTCGGTCATCACATTCAGTTCTTCAGTTAGATTACCTACTTTTACTCCATTTTCTAAAATATGTTTAGATACCTTAACCCATGCATCACCGGGAGACATTGCTTCTATAACTGTCATAACTTATTTATTTTATATTAAATGTGAATCCACGTTTTCCTATCTACGATACGTTTGATGTTCCAATTAGATACTTTAAAGTTTTTTGCAATTACTTTTCTAGAGAATCCCTTAGAATGCAAATCTCTAATCCTAATCACATCAATTGATGTGAGTTTGGCGTTTGGGTGATTTTCACCTCTTAATCTATTATCAAACATCCACGCAGTTCTTTTAACTATATTAATCCTTCTCCGCATTCAGCTGAAGTTCTAGTTGACCATTATCTGATAGGAATTTGGATAAATTTGGTGATGAGAAGTTTGGGCCTTTTAAAATCTTACCATCTTCTCTATAAATGGGTTTACCATCTTCACCTAACTTTGACATATTAGACCTATGTACTTCATCAAAGATATCTTCAATTACATCACCCATTCCATGTGATATCATAGTACCCAATAGGATGTATAGTTGGTCTGCCAATGCATCGGCAACTTCAATGAGGTCTCCATCTTTACAAGCATCGAGATACTCATCTAATTCTTCTTTACCTAACTTATATCTCAGAGAATAATCATCTTCTGAAATTAATGTTGGTTTTGAGTTTCTAGTAGAGTTATATGCTACTTGGAACTCATCTAATTGTTTTAATTGTTTTTTCATAACTACAAATATACGAATAATATTTCAATTATCCTAATTTATTTTAATTAAAATGAAATGGGGAGGTAGCGAATCTCCCCATCTCTTCCGTTACGAATAACGGCCCTAAAGGTGGTCGTTAGACCACACTATCGTCTATCCGTCGCAGGAGAGGCAATTTTCGTCCATCGCCTTTTGTGCAATATCACCTCTGAGTACTGACTCAGTTCTCGTATAGTAAAGTGTTTTTACACCTTGCTTCCACGCTTCCATATGTACTGTATTCATCCATTTCGGAGTTGCCTCAGATGGGAATGCTAAATTTAGTGATACTGATTGGTCAATGTATTGTTGTCTGATACCAGCTTGTCTAACCAATTCTAATTGATTGATTTCCTTAAAGGTTTTAAATACATCCTTTACTCTATCACAATTAGTAGTATCAATATCATCACCAATTTCTGTTAGTTTACCATCACAATATAACCAATTATCTAATTCTTTGATATCTTGTACAGAACCGCCATCTGCCATAATCTTATCCCACATATCTTTGGTATTTATTCCGGCTTTTCTGAGTACTTTCTCCAACTCTCTATTCTTACGAATGAAAGTACCCTTTGCAGTTTGTTCGGTAAATACGTTTGCTGCCCAAGGTTCTATTCCTGGTGATACGTTACCACTTAATTTAGAGTTAGAAACCGTTGGTGCAATTGCTCTTAGGTGAGTATTTCTCAACCCAGTACCAACACACCATAATGGTTCACCATATACATCTGCCATATCTCTTGATGCTCTTTCAGATTCAATCTTCATTTGAGAGAATATCTTACGAGTTTCAAATTGTGCGGTTAATGAATCAAATGGGATACCTCTTTGTTGTAAGTAAGTATGCCATCCTAATACACCTAATCCTAATGCTCTACCCTTTTCTGCTGAACGTACTGAGTTTTCAAACCCACGCATATTTTTTGCTTTATGGATAAACTCATCTAATACCCCATCTAAAAACCACGTTGCTGTATAAATTAAATCTGTATCTTTCCACTCATCGTATTTTGAAAGGTTAAGAGAAGATAAACAACATACGAATGAATGATTCTCATCTGTATGTAATGTAATCTCAGAACATATGTTTGTCATATGAACTTTTAATCCATTATGCTTATATGCTTCTGGATTTGATTTATTGATATTACCTTTATACATAATATAAGGTTCACCCGTTGCTTTACGTTTCTGAATTACCTTACTCCACTTTCTACGAGCTTCAGCATCTCCATCTTCTAATCTTCTCATAAACTTATCACCAACTACAACACATTGATGTAAATTTAAACATTGTCTGTTTACATCACCCTTTGGTTCACGAATATCAATCCATTCATCAAAATCACCATGTTCTATGTTTAAGTTTACTGATGCAGCACCTCTTCGTACTGCACCTTGATTAGTTGCTATAATAGTTGAATCAAATATCTTAGCAAATGGTACTACGCCATCTGATGTTCCATTTTGATTGATTTTACTACCTGCTGGTCTAATCATATTCATACCGAAGCCAACACCACCACCACTTTTGGCGAGTAGCATCATTTCTAAGTTTTTGTTTCCTATTTCTTGAATCGAATCACCAACATCAACTCCGAAACAAGATATCGGCAAACCCCTATCAGTACCTGTATTAGATAAAACGGGAGTAGCAAGATTAAGCCAACCACGCCAAATATAATCAAAAAACTTAGAGGCCATATCACTTCGTTCCAAACGGCGCGCGACCTTAGTAGCGACACGCCAATACGCATCTTTCGGAGTTTCTCCTTCCAAAAGGTAACCTTTACTAATTGTTTTAACATATATTTCTGTATTTGCCCACGATGGGAAATCGACATCCAACTCCCATCCTAATTCTTCTCCAAAATTTTTCATAATTTATTTTCTTTTACTTTTTACCACATATCACTAAAATCTTCACCCTCACCAGCCTTTGCATAATCAGTTGGTCTTACTGCGAAGAAATCGGTGTGGGTTATTCCACCGGTAAGGTGATAAAACCAATCTAAGTTGGCTGCTTTCTTATCATTAAATTCAAAGTGGAAATCACCACCTGGTATTGAGTTATACCCCAATTCACCTAATTTTTCATTACCTCTTTTAGAAATAAAGTGTTTTAAATCACCTGCTTTTAGGTTTTCTAAATCACCTTGCTCAAATATCATATCAATGAACTTATGTTCCATCTCAATCATATATTGAGCTGCTTGGATTACATCATCTTTTACTTCATCAAATAGTTCAGGATACTCATTACACATTTCTCTGAATAATTCACATCCCATTTTAGAATGTAATGATTCATCTCTTACACTCCATTTCATTTGCTGTCCAATTCCTTTCAGAAGATTTCTCATCTGAAAAGAATACAGGACTGCAAAACTACTATATAAAGATACACCTTCTGCAAAAGCCGAGAATATCGCTAAAGAACGGGCTACTTCTTTTCTTGCATCTGGATTTATTTCTAAATCCGTATGTTTCCAATCTGCTGAAGTAGCGGTTAGATATTCAAACTTTTCTGCTATTGCAGGTTCGTGTAGGAAAGCCTCAAAATCCTCTAAACCTAATGATTCGTTTAGATATGAGTAAGCGGTGGCGTGTATTGTTTCTTGTGAACCAAACATCATCGCCATTTGTTTGATTTCATGTTTAGGAAACCATTTGGTTACCATTGTTGTCCAATAATCAGAAACTGCACATTCTGTTTGAGCGAATCCTAATAGGATATTACCTACTAAGTTTTTTTCTTCTGATGAAAGATTTTCATTCCAATCTTTAATATCACTTTGCATTGGTATCTCTGTATATAACCAAAAGGCCTGTGCTTGTGGAAGCCACCCTTCGGTAAAATATACTGGATATTCAAATGGCTTATATGCTACTCGTTCTGTAAATAATTTAGGCATCGTTTCTCCGTTGTTTTAATGTATTACTAATTTTATTTTTTGTTTCTTCACTAAGTACTCTGCCTTTTAGAGACTTTGATAATTTTTCTGAACGTGATTTACGGTCTTCATTGTTTAAATTAGACCAAGTGTCTCCACCAAATTTAAGTTCTTTTGCTTTCTCTGATAATTTAGTCTTATGTTCATCTGTTAAAGTTTTACCTTTCGATGGGTGACCATTTTTATAGACATCTTTCATCTTCTTTGATAACTTCTCTTTGTATGCAGTTTGTTCATCTTCACTCAATCTACTAAACCAACCAGTATGTGATTTAGATTGTTTTTTTCTCTGCTCATCACTAACTGTATGTCCTTTTAATGTTTCAGATATTTTCTTAGATATTGATTCATAATGAGTTTTTTTATTTGGATGGTTTCCCATTGTGTTTCCACCAGTACCACCTTCTGCTATGTTATAACAATCTTTACCCATATTCTCAGTTATCCAAAACTTCTCTCTATTATTTAAATCTTCTATTGTATTACAGTTTTCTATCAATTCTACCTTAAAGTTCTCTTTACCATATTTTTTAATTGCCTTTGAAAGTAATACACCCGAACCTAAATATTCTCGATTAAAGTCTTTTTCAGATTTCCCTATGTAAACCTTGCCATTTGTTAAATTTGTTGTTTTGTAAATATACATCTATTATCCCCTTTGATATAAGTATGTAACTTTAACTAAAAACCTTGTACTTGTATCAACTTATTTATTATTGCTTTCGTTTAATATTATTGGGGTGGTTATAAATATAGGTTAGGATTGATATCACCACCTATTTTTTTAATGTTTTTTAATGTTTTTTAATGTTATTCAATAATGATAAACTCACATCTAAACATCTATGTCACCACTCATTTCTTTATACTTTTGAAGTAAATTTTTACGAACTACCGACTCGCCTTTATTCATATCACTTTGGGTTTTTCTACCATCAACACTATCGTCATTGTATATATCAATTCTACCCGTACTCATATTGGCTTTGGATGGTAAAGTCATTCCATCTGGCCCAAATCTGTTTTTGATTACGTGCCATCGACCCGTTCCTG
>Ga0257114_1002297_pt1 | contig 12883 bp, 6 predicted proteins | sample SI112_10mmetaG_FD_190149 | JGI IMG/M metagenome (GOLD analysis project Ga0257114, IMG submission 190149) | Marine microbial communities from Saanich Inlet, British Columbia, Canada - SI112_10m | ecosystem: Environmental > Aquatic > Marine > Inlet | place: Canada: British Columbia | collected... | reverse complement strand
CCTGTAATACTTGTGGAAATATCTAAACCTAAGATCATAAATCTAATTTTAACTTAAAAGTGTAATCTTGTTCAATGGTTTTTTTAACCGGATTCGCAACTTTTGCCACAGCAATTAGATTTTTATCTTTGTCATAAACGCCCACAGTTCTTATGTAGGTTGTTGGCTCAAAGCTAGCTGAATAATTTGAAAATGAGCTTGAAACAATATTTTTAACTTGCACCTTATTACTTTCTTCGTAATACTGAGAAGAGGTATTGTTAATATAATTAGCTTTTGTGGAAGCATCAAGATAAGTTGGATTGTTGCTCCAGTTAAGATCGTTTTTAGGAGCATGGGCAAACATAGTTAAAGTTGGTTTTGGTACCGTACCCTGAAAATCAACAACATAAGATGAACCTGTGATCGCTGAACCTACCGCCCCTGAAACATTAATGTAAGAACCAAAGTGAGTCCATTTGGGATTATCTAAAATTGCTACCCCTGCCGACGATGTTGGTTGTTGATAATACTCTTGACCAGAACCTAAACTAGAGGTGTTAGTAAGAATAACAATTCCCTCTTCATAAAGGGCAAAACCGACTACTGTACCAGCACCTAAAGTAGAATTTGTTTGTTCTATAAGCTCTCCGTTCTTTTTTGTATCTTGTGCTTTTGCCAACAAAGACCCGCTTTTATAGAACTCTAAATTAACAGTGCCGGGTTTTATCATTGAGCCATAAAAGATATTATCGACACTTAATATGTTAATATCTTGTAATAAATCGCCATTTACAGTATCTGCTTTTAAATCAAGTGTTTCTGTAAAATAAGAATTAAAATTATAAACACCAGATCTTTCTCTTCTATAATTTATAGAATTTTTTAAAGAAAGAAATTTGGCTATTGATGATGTAGCTGGTGAACCAAATCCAGTTGTATATTCTGGTTCATATCCACCAACACTACTTTTTTTAATAAAATCTCTTTTCATCTCAAAAGAGATTCTAGCCTCTCCTGTAATTGGAGAATATCCACTTTTGTTATAAGATTTATCCAAACTTGTAAATAAAGTGTGCTTGTTGTCATAAATTATATTTAAATCATTTAACTGTATTGTACCAGTCTGATTTAGTAAAGCAGTTGTGTACAAGCCATTATCTACTTGATCATTTATATACGCTTTTCCATTAAAAAAACTAAACTTATATCTCGGATTAGCTACTACTGTATTGGATATAATGTCATTTTGTTTAAATTTGTACATATCATTTTTTAATAGTCTAGTCTCATTCTTAAAGTAAACTCATTGCCTGGAGTTTTCTTAAGGGGCTCACTCAATTTACCAACTGCTAAAAGTTGATTATCAGGGCTGTATAAGCCTACTGCTGTAATATAACTTACTGGTGGGTCGTTTGGATTGTTTTTTACCACAATTTGACTAGCACTGGTGTAAGATGGATTAGAACTATAGTTAAACTCATTATTGTTTAATCTACAGAAATATACTGTAGAGTTCAACTCTGTAGTATTATTAAATTCAATGTTTTGTACATGTGCTCTAACACCATTAACAATATCGTTTATAGACGCGCTTAACATAGCACCTTGCGGCGTTAGAGCAGTTGTTGTAGCAAAAGAAGAACCACTAGTAAGCTCTGTACCAAAAGTTTCAGTATTCGCAGTTAGTACAACCAAGCCCGCATCATAGAAAATAAATCCATAATTAGTCTCAGTTGGCACGGTAGCTGATTGTGTACCCAACTGCAAAAATGCATAATCACCCATAGGTGAATTCGTTCTGTAGGTTGTTGGATTATTTGCTACAGCATAAGCATCAGAAAAAGTTTTTGTTCCAACAAATGGGTTAGCATATGAACCAGTTCCTATTGTCAAACGAAAGCTACCTTTTTTGATCTCGTCTTTCATTATCACTCTATCAAAATTAATAAAGATAGTATCTGAAAACTTATCTGGGTCCCAGCTATTAGCTGGGTTTAAAACTCCTGAAACATTAAATGGGACTACGTTTTGATTAGTATCATACCCTACATATTGTTGAGCAAATAATCTATAAATATTGTTTTTAAGATCTTTATCTGTGTTCGCATCGACACCTGTGCTATCAGTTGTTCTACCAGCAGTCATGCTAAATAAGAAGTTTGCTGATGAACTAGCATATGGATAGTCATATACATCGATATGGTCATTATTAGAAAAATATTTAATATTACTTTCTGATGGGAATGTTCCATAAGTACCAGAGATGATAGTTCCGGTTACTGGAATTTGTTCATACAAATTAGTTTTAAAATCCGTTGTGTCGTTTTGTCCTAGATTTTTATAAATAGACATATATTATCTCCGTCCTTATCTTTGTGTTCTAACGAGTTCTACTGGGATTGTAATCGATAGACCTGTTGTATTTCCTACAATCTTAATACTTGTTTGAATAACGTCTACATTAACGCTTGTACCAGCATAACCTGTCACTTGACTTGTTCTGTAATTAGTAAAAATGTAATCTTGATTTGTCTGAGTTATGACAAAGGAAGGTGATATAACGTTATCAGTGCTAGGTCCAGCAAAAGTACCTGCTGGATTTGTTGCTTTGGGTAGGAATAATGTTGGTTCCGTAGATGTTGTCACATCATACACTCTTAAGTTGTCGTCTCCTGAGAAGACGTTTGATTTTGCTGCCGGTGTAGCAATCGTTGATCCAGCTATTTCGTTTGTTAAACCCGTTGGGGCTGTTAGAGAAGCTCCACCATTTGTTATTGTTGTACCGGGAACAACCAGTTTAATAAACCTGTCATCGACTATAATCGAATACTGAGTTTCGTCCAAATTAGAATCAACTTGTGATAGTGTTGTTGAAATTGGATCTCCAGCGTCACCGTTGTTAATGCCCAATGGAGTTCTCATTCTTAAAGTATTTACCGAACTATTAGCAGTTCTGGCATCCATAAAACCATCGCCTAGAGCAGTGCTTGATGTGTCAGTAAAGGCATCATAGGTAATGTCGTCAGCAATAAAGGCATAAGCGTTTCTGTTGCTAGCAAACCCTAGTTGCCCAACACTCGATGTGTCACTTTTTAATTCTGGCAAATAAAGTAAATTTTGATTTGCTATTGAAAATAGTTTATGTTTTAGAGAAATAGAAGCATCAGTATGGGCAATTTCTACTGGTAGCGCTAAAAGATTTAAATCAAAATAAGCTGATCCGCTAGCATTAGTCTTATCATATAGGCTATAATTGATCTCATCATCCCCCAAAGCAAACTTTGCTACTTTGAAAGTTCCTGCTGCCAGCCTCTTTCTTCCTTCGTTAGTCAGAACGGTATCTAAAATGATATCGCCTGAGTTATCTAAAAATGCCATCTATTTTCTCCTTTAAATAAATAGTGGTTTAACACTTTAATTATCCAACAACGGTATTAAAACATTTATGACCTTAGCTGCTTCAGCTTCTTTTTCTTTTTGAAATTTAGCTGCTGCAGCCGGTGAGAGAAACCCTGCAAGAGCTTCATCTATCAATTCCGAATGCTGTTCTATCTGTTTTAGTAGAGCTTTTGTTTGTACTTCCTGTACTTTTTGAGTGTACTTTAAGTTTATATCAAAAACTCTTTTACTCTTTTTTGAGCGAACTCTAATTTTAAATTTAGGTGGTTGGCCACCTGGAGTTGTAGTGTATACTCCTGATTCCCCTTCACCAATTGAAGAGGCATTAAAAGGTTGTAGTTGTTCAAAGCTAGGCTTGACTTTAAGAAGTTTTTGAAAAGACTTTGTAGTAACTTTGTTATCTTCTACTGGGTATTCATAAACATTAACCTTTGTATAGACATAACCAGAATCTTCTACAACTTCGACTTCATAAGTAAAAGAGGCATTAGAATATAGTCCAACAAGATCTCTGCTAATAAAGGTATAGTAATATTTTTGATTTGGAATTATATTGCTTATGTAAGCTGTTTCACCATTTAAATAATCTAAAACAAACTTTTCGCCATTATCAACTAAATCTTGTAAACTTGTTGGAGGTCTATCTAATTTTCTAGTATGAATCTCTGATAAATCATTTTCGGATCTGGCAAGAACCATACCGGCGTCTAAATTAGGTTGGATTTCTTTGGATTTTAATTTAATTTTTTCAACTAGTGACTTATTACCACTAACATTCAAAGCATTAAATGCTGCGTCAGGTTTAATAGCCATATAATCAAACTGAACCGATTCATCAAACCTAATCTTTATTCTATTGTTAACATCGGCTAAAGCAACAAATGTAGCGTCTGGAGCTACTGGAGCTACGTCAATGTTATCTACTTCCAGACTTGGTTGTAATGGCAATTCAAAAATTCTTGATGAGTTAGTTTCAAATAGATCAAAATCAAATCTATCAAAAAATTCTTTTTGGGCTTCGACGAAGCTCTCGTCCAGGGCACCGACACCGTCATCGCGTTGGTTGAGGGCTTCTTGAGGTTCTTTTCTAGTTGTTAAAGTTAAATTATCATAGTAGTAAAATTTACCGTCAACATTATAAATGCCAAGCAGTGTGTAATAATAAGTTTTACCATAAATTACTTGAGAATCAAATATTCTTACTTGCTGTGATTCTTCTTTCAGTTGAATTGGAATATGATATGTCTGAACAACAGAATCGAGCCAGTTCTGGTAAAAATCTGTATCTAAGGGCTGCTCACTTTTAACAAGCTTTAGACCAATAAGCCTGCCTTTTCTCACTAAGTTGTCTTGAACTGATCCGTAGGAATACCCTTTAGCTAGATTGTCAACTGGCATCACACCCTTAAATAAATTAGCCATTGTTATATTTTGAGGATTTTCAATGGCAAAAGTTTTTGCTGCAAATTTATCAAAATTAAATGGGGTTGACAATAGTGTAAAAATTTGAAATTGTTTGTTTGACGTGTTAAATTTTAATGAATCAAAATATTTTTCGTAATCTTGTAATGATGAGTCCGCAAGAAAGCTTGTTATAGCTGTAGCCAATTGTTCTTTTAGTGACTTTTGCTTTGCGATTCTTTCGTTGTACAAATCTAGTTGCTTTTGAACTGGTGCTTTTGAATTAGGCGGATTATCTTTAAAAGCAGCAGCATCATTGACAGTAAATCCATAATAACGAGCAATATAGTTAGCAAAACCGGTAATTAAATCTTTAGTTTTTGTATTGCTGGCTCCGTCCAACTCACTTAAGAAATAATCTATAATAGCAGCATCATATTGACTTCTGCCTTCCTTGGTGTTCTGAGTTGACACTCCATTTATTCTTGGTATCGCTGGACTGGTGGTGTAGGTAATTGCGCTTGCTGTACTATTCTCAAATGGTGGAACTTGTATAGTTACAACATTATATGCTTTATCAATACCAATATCGCTTTCGCCGCCTTCTGCTTCTATATTTTTCTCTATTGAATCGGTCTGATCTGTTAAATAAATTAGATTTTGTAGTTTAGAAATTGGTTTTAATAGCTTGTTTTCGTTATCAGCTTCTACTTGCCAATCTTTATAGTTGGTTGCTAATTTAGTTTGTTTAGAAATCAACTCTAACTCACCATCTATTTTTGTTGTTTTAAAAGCATAGGCAAATTTTAGTGTTGTTTCGTCTTTTTCTGGATTTAGCTCGCCACCAGTAAAAAAATCATCGTTACTAGAAATATCTGTTTTCTGTATTTTTTTTGCTACAGTCCTTACAGATAAAGAAATTTTGCTCTTACCAGCCAACCCTTCGGGTCGAAAGTTGTAGTCTTGATGTATTTTAGTACCAGACTCGTCTGCTTGCTTTTTTAAATCTAAAAACTTTTTTATTAATAAATTATGATTAAATTTTGATATTACACTGGGATCGAGACCGTCGCGAAGGCGGAGTGTAAAACTTTTATCATTTTCTTGTACCAGTTCACAATATAAATTTATTAGTCCAAAGACTTGATTAAACATAAAATCATTTGTTAATTTTGCCACTGAGGCTGATCCTTTATAAATTAAAGAATTTAAAAATAGTTTTCTTATCTCGTCTGATGAAACTACCTTGCCATCTTTATCAAGATAGTGATTAAAAATAAGTTTATTTGGTGGATTAAAGTTTGTTGTCATTTTAAGTTTCTAAGATAAAATACCTGTTGTAAATAGATGTCTGTAATAATTCAGGTGTCTTTATACCTAATGATTCATTTGTGTAATGATCAATTTGACACATGTACTTTCCATCTGCTTCTAAACCTGATATAACTTCATCAGTCAATAGAACATAATCATTCTGCTCTGGCAATAAGATTGTCACCTTAAACAACGATTTAAACATAAAATAAATTATTCCATACACTACAAAACTTTTGTATAGTTCATCTTTATTTAAGAACGCTGGGTCGCTGAGTTCGTTTCTATAATATTTATATAAAAATAAAGATTGAACTGGCAAAGTATCAATGTCTAGCTCCACTTGTTCGTAGGTTCGATAAAATTCATAAAACCTTTTTAAAAAGAATGGCTCTAGACGATTAAAGATCGTAAAGGCAAATAAGTTATTTCCTAAAAAGTTTGCTGGGCTCACCTCAGACTGTCTAGACCCATTGTTTCTTTGATCAGATGGGCTTACATTATCTACACATAAGTCTGTTCTAAGAGTTGTTGGAATCTCAAATGTCTTTATTATATTAGATGTGCTTTGTAGATATGCCTCTCTATCGGTTTCAGTTTTTAAGCTTGGGACTTGGGATACTACTAAAGAGTTTAGATGAAATGTTAATTGTTCGCTTCTTTGTTCAGTATAGAACTCACCTTCTGTCACCTTTTCTAGTTTGTTGGCTAGGGATAGTTTAAAGTCATATGTTATATCGTTGGCAATAATCTCGTTTACAGCCTTTACATACTGTAACAAATCGTCATATGAAAAATCATAAAAAACATTTTTGTCATTTGACAAAACTTTCTTGTCTCTAACGTAGTATGAGTCAGCGCTAAGATAACTTAGGGCTAAAGACTCTAAATCTGCTGTTTGTGTTCCTGATTTTGTATCGACTTCTGGCCCAACATCTTCATTAAAGTATTTTTGTACCTCTAGAGCCGCTCTCTCTCTATATGCTGAGATGTTAATTGAATTAATAGAGTTTTGTTGCTCATTAAAAACTACAACGTCTACTGCTCTTTCAGCGTCTTTTACATCGATCGTTTTATCGTAATCTCTTTGTAGGGTAACTATTTTTGAATTTGATCTTTTTTCATAATCAGTTGTTTGCTCAACCAAGTCTGTTATCTGCTCGTTTACGCTCTTTAGGTATTCTTTTAAAGCTGAGTTAACTGCTATTGTATTGCTGCTGTTATAGATAAATAATCTATCTTTTAAATCATCAGAATTAGAAGAAATAATTCCATTTAGACCATCAAGAGTTTTTACAATTTTATTTCTTTCAACACGAATAAAAGGAACTAGATCTGTTCTTAAAGACGCGATAAAGTTTCTTTCCTCTTCTAATTTTGGGATTAAAGATGTGCTAGTATATTCTGTAATCGCGTCGATCATACCAACTTCAATATTAAAGCTAAAATTCTCTTTCTTAAACTCGTTACCAAACAATGTAAAGTTGCCTTGGTAAAAAGTTCCAAATACATTTTCCAAACCAGTTATTCCTGGTTGTTCTACAGTAAAAGACATTTTATCTTCTGAATTGTAAACATAGGTGTTGACTTGTCTAATGAAATTGTTTTCTGACAAGTAATTGTTAAAATCCTGATCTTCATTTAAAAATGACAAAAAGTTATTGTCTTTAAAATATCCTTCTTGATCCACTCCAAAAAATACAACAACATTTTTATTTTTCTTTAAAATGTAAAAAAGATCAGAAATGTAGCTTTGATTATACTCATCTTTTTGGCCCTCTAAGCTTTGCTGATAAAGTATTTCTTTCTGTGATTGTACCGATGTAGATACTGCATTTGAGCTAGCAATTCTAAGATCTGCAAAGTTATTTGTCGCAACGTTGTTGCCTATTACCAACCCCTGATAAAAGGTTTTTTGGTATTTTGATAAAAGAAGTTGTTCTTTATTATAAAAAGTTATATAAGCATATACACTGCTAACAGGAATATCTGTTTTTATTTTAATGTTAATTTGTCCATCAACCAAATAATCTTCAAGATGATACTCTTTAGCCTCTTGAAAATCTGGGGATTCTGTAACTGAAGGTAGGAATACTACCTTAAAATACAAGGGTGTACCAATGCCAGCCTCTTGAACCGAAAAGGTTGAGCTTATAAAGGTTTGTATTCCATCCAATTCGTATTGAAAAGAAGTTGCTTCGACCTCTAAAGTCGCATCTGATAAAAAAGTGTTTTGATTTAGTACATTCATTATTCTGACTCGGGCTCACATAACTCTTCTGGATCTGCTACTATCTCTGAATAAATATTCTTAATTTTAAAATTACTTTCAAATCTAGCTTCTTCGTCAAGTAAAACATTAAAATATTTTTCAACTGAGTCTGAACTATCAATATTTTCTTCATCAAAATAAAGTCTTTTTAGTTTATATTGATCTTGGGAAGCACCATCTGGCTCCAGCACTTTGAATATTTCTATTTCAAATTCTCTAGCTTCTGCTGGTTCAAAAACATTTAACTCTTCTAAAAATATGAATAAATCTTTATTTCTATTATCAAAATATAATCTAGCTCTATTCCCACCATCAGCCAACTCTTCAACATAACGGTAAAGCTTATAATTCACATTAACATTAAATTGGGGAATTCTTTCCTCATAAGTATTAACTGACTTAAGAGAGCCACTTGAGGTTAGCTCGTTTTCTAAATTAGTTAAAAATATGTCTTTCTGAGATGTAGAAAACACGCTTGGTAAATAAGGACTTTCATTAAACGAGATTTGCCAAGCTGGAGCGTATTCGTTCTGTACTTGATAGCTTCCAATTGGGTTCTTGAGAAGGTTGGTGTTGTCATTTACAACTGTTCCACCTAAATCATTAATCTGATCTATTGAGGGAATCGGCTTATCGTATAAGCCCTCTTTGATCCTTTCTTTTGATGCGTTTTGAGTTTCATTATTATCCGCTTCATAAACAACATCGGTATCATAAAACTCGTAATAAGCTGGCTTGAACTCACCCTTGGCCATTAATTCGCGGCCTTCGCGAGTTAGAATAACGTCTAATACTTCTTGTTTTTTATCAAAAATACTAGCCATTACTCTTCTCCTTCATATTCTAAACCTAAGTCTACTTTAGCCATTTCAATTAAAGAATAAAAATCATGTGGGTAATTATAACCAAAGATAGAGTTGACAGGCTCAGTTCCATAAATTGATTTATTTTTAATTTCGTTATAGGTAAGGTTTCTTCTGTATTTGGCTTTAAATATTTTAAATCTCATCTCTTTTGGTAGTCTACCTCCAAATAGATCATTGTTTAAGACACTAGGGCTAATAATCTCGCCTTCTTTAATTTCGTGTGTAATATTAAATTTTTCCATAGAGACTTTAGTACCAGCACTTGGTAGAACACCTTGCCACCACTTAGATAGGTCTTCTTGACTTAAGTTTTCAGTGACTTCAAAAATGTACATCGCAAAAGGAGGTAGAATTGGTCCATATTCGTCTTGTTCTAATCTGCGTCCTGCTGAATCTCTTTTTAACATATAATTTAATTTTGGTGGTAAAATCAAACTTCTTTGTAAAGATAGCATATCAGAAAGTGTACTTCTTTGTTCTGTTTTAATAGAACTGTACGCTCTCTCAAACCTACCAATTGGGTAGTGGAAAAAAGTTTCTTCTTCACATTCGTTAGTTACAAATGGGACAACAACCAAGTATTCTTTTAGTTGAGTGCTTGTAGCTAGTTGACTAATAACTTTTTGCTCTGTTTCAAAACCAACTGCTGATGATAGTGAACCTGTTGTTCTAGCCGTTTCCGTTTCTGGACCTCTTGCAAATAATTCTAATCCACTATTTGTATCAGTTGAGTATTGATGCCAAGTACCTCTGTTGACATTGCCTTCGCCAGTGCCATCTCCACCATCACTTCCATCCGACAAAAAAGCAACAGAATTCGTGTAATTGTGTGTTGGGCATTCCCATTTAAGAGTTGGAGTCCACTGTTTCTTGTCATTAGAGACAAACAAGTCAACCCCTGCTTCGATTGTCATAAAGGGGGAGCTTGAATTAACTGATGACACTCCATAAGTAAAACTAGTTGCAAAACCTGAATCTACCATTTGCTTGTTTTTATATGTTTTAGTTGAGTAAAACAAAATATCATTTAATGTTGGCTCTCTTTCCGTAATAGCTGTTCTAAATGAACCATAGTCAAAATTGATTGTTACAATTGCCTCATTCGCTGACCAAGATGCTGCTGGTGGAACCTTTAAATTAACTCTAGTTTCAGTCGGATCTCCAAGAGTAGCCCAGCTTATGATTGAAGATGACATAGGTTGGTAGAAACAAGCGTGGACAGGGTATGGATACCCATTTGCTGATGGATCGTCATGATTTGTAAAATTAGATTTTTTAGAAACCACAATATCCATAGAGTAATTATTAAAAGTGCCTTGAGAAAAGGTCCACTCTGACGATGGCTTACTTTTAATTGATGTTAAAACTGAGTTTTCTATAAAAGTATCAACTACTCCAGCATAGAAGTTTGATGCCGCTAATCCATATTTTGGGCCAATGTAACCTACTGATGCTGTTGCGTCTAATCTATTTTCATGATCGTTTTCAATAATTGAAGAAGAAACATTTAAATAAGAAACAGGGTCAATAATTGCTTCAAATGGAATTCTATTCCATTCTTGATTTGATGCATTGTTTAATTCTGCGGGATCTAACGGATTAATAATGCTACCGCTAATCCAGTTTGCGCTATCAACTGCAACTCCTGCTCTAATTGAGCCATAAGTTAGTCTAGAAAACACAACATTATTAATTGTTTGAAATGTCTTATCCGCACCTGTTAAAACCGCATCTGGCCCTATCGACTGACTAAATAAAGTTGAAAGCTGTAGCGTTCTTTGAACTGGATAGAAGCCATCATAAGGCAGTAATTTTTTAGCCGCACTTAAATTAATAGAAATTCTTTTTGAATCTCTTTCTTGAATCTGTCTCACAATTTCAATTGCGGGTATCTCATCTGAGTGAGCGTATGTTTCTAAAAATACTTCATTATCAGAAGTTGCTTTGCTTCCAGTCAATGATAGTGATTGATAATCATTGTTTGAAAAATCATAGCCATTATCAACAATGTTGCCAATGTGCTCTGACATTCTATATTCTGGTATAATTGAATGATCTTTGGCGATTACTCTCAATTCCTTATTCCAAGCAGAATAACTATCATTAAATGGTCCTTGATTGGCAGAATCACTAGCTCCAAATTGAACTGTATTTTTTGGAGTAGCGGCAGGAACATTAGTATAACCACCGGCTAGTGAACCAGATAATTTGTATCTTCCATACCTAACTTGAAGGTTTGATACATGAGAGCCAGAGGTTTCATCCATCAACTCACCAACAACAGTACTACTTTTGTCCATTGCCCAGTAAGAAAACAGCCCTGTTCCTTGAGAGCCAGCTAGCTTGCTTGCCCTGTTTGTAATACTATCCCTCCAATTAAAGACAAATCTACTTCTGTCTCTTACCTTAGAAAGATATGTGTTTGTCTCTTTTGGATAGATTGTCTCACCATAAACAACAGAATTTAGCTTGACAGCATTATTTCCTTTTGTATAAAGGCTAGATATCGCATTGAATAAAGAATTTCTCTTATCTAAATTTTTAAAGTTTTTTAAACGATCAGGATTATCAATTTTGCTACCGCTATAATCATAATAGTTTCCATAGAAATCATAATCATTGGCATAGGTGTAATAAAGTAATAAATCTTTTTCTATTTTTTCGCCGCCGACGACTTCTTCAGATTTTACATTATGTATTACTGGCTTGTATTTTGAAGATACTGGTGAGTGATTTATTCTTAAACCACCAACATCAGTATCGGAAATAATAAAGTTATTTCTTTTTAAGTACCTTGCCACTGGGTGTTGCCCACCTCTTATCTGCTTAAAAGATGGGTAGCCGTATGGGCCATTTATATTTAAAAAGTAAACATCAATGTTATCAGATAGAGCAACGTTTGTAGTATAGTTTATTGGGACTGTTAAAAGATTTTCATCTTCTGAAATCTCAAAATGATAGCCAGCAAAAGCTGAAAATTCACCTGGGGTAGAAATTCCAACAAAGTTGATAAAGTAGTCATCAGAACTTTCAAAGTCTCTTAAAGCACCACTTAAAAATGTAATGCCATCAGAACTAGTAGCAAATCCATAAAGTCCATCCATAGATAAGCTTGGATCTGCTGATGAAGTGATCCATCTATATCCAAAATCTTTTCTTGGAATATTATGAGCAACAAATCCGTTATCAAATTGAGAGCCAGTATAAATAACCCCTGCTGATGTTCGTCTTAGTTTATTTACTCTGTTTCTTTGAACTTTATGAAAAGAGCCTGTTGTTGTGGAACCAGACTCAAAGCCTCCAAAAGCAGAAGGTATTTTTAGAAATTCATTAAAGTTGTTTACTACTTCTCTATTTCTATAGGGTATAGCATTATATGGGCTATATTCTGATGATTCGACATCTAAGTACCCTTTACTTAAAGTCGCAACTTCACCTGGGGCTGAAAAACGATTAACAATAACAGTTTTGTTATATGTTCCATCGGACAATGCCCTATTTGGTAAAGCAAAATCAATTACACCAGAGACTGCTGTTGATTCTGAACCCGTGATATTAAAGCCACCTTGATCTCTAAAAGCTAAATTGTTTTCTCTTCTGCCATTCGTATTTACAACTTCATAATTATTTGTAAAGTTACCCAACTGTT
>Ga0257114_1002296_pt1 | contig 12884 bp, 14 predicted proteins | sample SI112_10mmetaG_FD_190149 | JGI IMG/M metagenome (GOLD analysis project Ga0257114, IMG submission 190149) | Marine microbial communities from Saanich Inlet, British Columbia, Canada - SI112_10m | ecosystem: Environmental > Aquatic > Marine > Inlet | place: Canada: British Columbia | collected... | reverse complement strand
TAACTGAACCTGGAACAGATACAGTCACAGTTGATATAGCCTATACAGCTGATGGCGCAGTCGGTGACACTGTTTCATTCGCTTTAGACGGTAATGCTGCTGTTGAAGGATCAGTTGATGCTGCAACAATAGTTATAGCTACTACTGCGAAAAGCGTAGGTGCTTTGCCAATACTAAGTGAAGGTTCAACATCAGCTCAGGCTGCAGGTACCTTAAACATCAGTGAAAATTCCACTAATGCTATAGGTACTGGATATTTCCGCTTGATTGCACCAGCTGGTGTAGTATTTGCGGCACCATATCCGAACCCTGATGTTGTACTGGGTACAGCAACTATTGCTGTAGATACTTTTGCGCCTAACGATACATTGGTTATTTGGACGCCAGGTACTCCTAGCATCACAATTACGCCTAATGTAATAGTTGCGGATTCAGTAATGGGCTATATCTCCTTTGATATCGTTGATGGAGACATTGACGCTAACTCGAAGACCAGCATTACAGCTGAAAGCGTAGATCTTGCTTATGCTGACAAGTCACTGACTGCACTTGATGCAGGTGCGGCTGTTGCTGTAAACATTGGTTATAGCAAAAGCAACGATGTAGATGGCGGTCTTGCTCCATATACAGTGGCTTCAAGCAGTGATGCAACAGCTACTGTAGTTGTGGGCGATGGTGAAGTTACTGTTACTGGTGTGGCTGCAGGTGCTGCGACCATTACGCTAACGGACGCCTTGGGTGCAACTGATACCTTCGTTGCTACTGTAAGTGCTCCAGCTGCAATCCCTGCTGCTGTCAAAGGAGCTAAAGGCGCTGTAAGAACTGGTGCTTCCTTCCTGACTGGCGCAACCGCAGATGGTGGTAGCACTTATGCTGACACCTTTACTACTGCTGATGATGTAACAATCGTTGGTACAGTAAATGTAGACGCAGCAGACCAGGGCCTAGATGGCGCGATTCATGTTGCCATTAAGTCTGATAATGCTGATGGAGTTACACTCTCCTATCTGGATGAAGACAGCGTGTTCATGACATGGGATCCAGCCGGTTTACCGGGTGCCCATATCGTAGCTGAACCTCTGGCTGCATCTTACAATGTCACTATTTATAGTGGGACTTTCGCAGCCGGTACTTACCGTATTGCTTTAGCCTACACTAATGAAAATGGCGATATCGTATACACTGGTAAAGCGATAGTCGTTACTGTGACTGAGTAATACTGGTAATAAGTTGTATTTAAAACGGCACCTTCGGGTGCCGTTTTTTTTTGTATCAAAGGAATCAAACTAAATTTATAATGTCCAACGAGTATGAGAAAACTAAATATAAGTATGAAACCTTTCATGAAGCAGATAATGTTAACCTCATTATTTCTAAGCCAATTCAGTTTTGGACAAACTGAATTAAACCTGTTCCAGGAAACTACGGATAGTCAACAAAGAGCAGAAACGTCCAGCAGGCGACCTGAAAGGGCCAGTCAGCGCGAATCAGAACCTGCTTTTACTTTGGTAGGGACAAGCCGATTTGGTGATGAATATTTTGCATCGTTGCTAGCAAGAAATGGTACTTCCGTAAAAGCAGAGTGGAAAAGAGGTACTGTGGTTGAGATTGAAGGTTATAGGGGTTATAGCATCGCCTCAATTGGATCACGAGAAGTATCTATTAGAATGCCTGATTTAGAGTCATGTATAGAAAGTGAGGGTAAGGGCGTACGTTGCAATGGAAATATTGCATTACTGTCTTTGAGTTATTCAGAGCCACTTGCGGCAGTAGAAAACCTCCAAGATTCAAATGTTATTATCAATTCTGAAGAAAATAGTGACGACAGTGAAGCTATAATTGATGATGAGTCATCGCAGACAATTGGTAATTCCAGGGTGCTGAGAAGAAACCCTTTTAGTGGTGAGCTTCAGGAACTTCCTGATTTAAGCCCTGAACAACAAGCTGCAAGAGAAGAACGTCAACAAGAAAGAGCAGAACGATTCAGAAATTTTGAAATTGTAAGAATCCCGGATGATGAAGTCCCTGACGGAATGCAACGAGTTAGAACTCCTTTTGGTGATAGTCTTGAACCTGAAGATTAAAATTAAGTTAAATCACTTTGCTAAGTATTTCAATAGTAATATATATTCTCGAACCCAGGATTCTAAAAGAACTTCTATCTTCCTTAACAAATGCAATAAATGAGCTGCCACAACAATGGCGCTGTGTTCCAATATCTGTCATTGATAATGGCAATCAACATGACGATATAACCTGCATCCTTTCTGACTATAAATATTTATTACCGGATATAAAATATATCCCTACCAAAAGTAATATTGGTTATGGCCAGGCACATAATTTAGCGATAAATGAATGCAATTCAAAATACCATCTGATACTAAATCCGGATGTGATTATTAGTTCAGGTGCGTTAAAAAGCGGGTTAGAATATTTAGAAGAAAATAACTTTATAAGTGTTGTTGCACCTAAAGTTAGTAATGAAAAAGTTGAAGAACAACATTTATGTAAGCGTTACCCTTCTCTTGTAGATTTAGTTATACGGGGCTTGCCTCTACCAATATTTCAGAAAATATTTTCTAAACGATTAGCTCGATATGAAAGTAGAGATATAACAGTAAACAATCAACCTGTAAGTGTAGAATTAGTAAGTGGTTGCTTCATGTTATGTAGAACTGAGCATTTAAAAAAATGTAATGGGTTTGATAAACGATATTTTCTATATTTTGAAGATTTTGCACTTTCAGTAGAGATGGCAAAATTAGGATTAATCTACTATCTTCCATCGATGAAGATCATTCATTATGGCGGAAATGCATCAAGAAAAGGCTTTCGCCATATTCTCATGTTCATATCCTCAGCTGTAAAATTCTATAATTGTTATGGCTGGAAATTTTACTAATGAAGATTTTGATTACAGGGATAGCCGGCTTTATTGGCAGCAATCTTGTTAAAGAATTATTCGATCCAGATAATACGATTATTGGCCTGGATAAAATGCACAGCTATTCCCTTAAAAATCACATTCATAGCTATATTGTTCTAGATCTATCAGACGACAATATAAATGATATATGTGTAGATGTAGATGTAGTGATCCACTTAGCTGGCGAGTCATCTCTGGATAAACATGCTGGGGTTTATGAAAAAGATATAAGGCTGGCGAGTGAAAACCTGATAAATTCAGCAATTAGCAATAAAGTAAAAAAAGTAATTCTGCTTTCAACAATTAAAGTTCATACCTCTAGTCAATATTCGAAACAAAAGCTGTATATTGAAACCTTGCTAAAAGATAAAACAGAATCTACTGCAACTGATTACACTATTATTCGGAGTGCATCAGTTTATGGTAGGGGTATGAAGACCAATATAGCGAGTTGGTTATGGAAAATTAAAAATTCCAATATGCCCTCTCTCCCAAAGAGTAATGCACAGTTAGAAATGATCGGTATTAATGATTTATGTAAATGTATCAGTCAATGCCTTGGCAATAATGAAACCAATAATAAAACTTACAGCTTATCTGACGGTTATAAATACAATATTAATGAAATTGAATCTGTTGCAAGAGAGGTATTTCATAATAAACCCTCCCTATTTGTCTGCCCGCAATGGGTAATATTTTGTGGATCAAAGTTTGGAGATATTTTGGCTCTATTTCACATTAAATTTTCATTAAATAGTAGGATATATAATTTTCTATTTCATAATAAGGTTAGTAATCAAAACCATTATTTTACCGATACGGGTTATACTCCTACACAGAATTTTATGAACGAAATTCCACATATATTCGTTGAGCCAAAGATCTAATTATGAATACAAAAGGCATTATTCTTGCTGGAGGCACAGGGACAAGATTGCATCCTGTTACATACACGACAAGCAAACAAATGCTTCCCGTCTATGACAAACCTATGATTTATTATCCTTTAGCCACGCTCATTCAAAGTGGTATTCGAGATATATTAATAATTACTACTCCACAAGATGCGGAAGATTTTAGATATTTGTTAAAGGATGGTTCTCAATGGGGAATAAATATTGAATATGCAGAGCAGCCGAGTCCAGATGGTCTGGCGCAAGCATTTATTATAGGTGAAGATTTTATTGGCACAAATAACGTCTGTCTGATACTGGGTGACAATATATTTTATGGCAGTGATATCGAAGATCAATTAACTCGCGCTATCACCCAAAAAGATGGGGCAACAATTTTTGCTTATTACGTAACAGATCCGGAACGTTATGGCGTGGTTTCTTTTGATGCAGAAGGTAAAGCTAATCATCTCGATGAAAAACCCGCTAAACCCAAGTCTAATTTTGCTGTTACCGGTTTATACATGTATGACAACACAGTAGTTGATATTGCCAAATCCATTGTACCCTCTGCAAGGGGAGAGCTGGAAATTACGGATGTTAATTCTACTTATTTATCTAATGGGTCGCTTAATGTTGAACGCCTGGATCGTGGTACCGCCTGGCTTGATACGGGTACTGTGAGTTCATTACTGGATGCGGCTAATTTTATTCGTGTATTAGAGGAAAGGCAGGGCTTAAAGATCGCCTGTATTGAGGAAATCGTTTATCAATTAGGGTATATCACCGCAGAGCAATTGATTGCATTAGCCAAACCACTTGAAAAAAGTGGTTATGGTGACTATCTGCTTCGATTGCTGGATAGTGCGCATTCATGAAAATACAAAAAACCAATATACCCGATGTGTTGGTATTAGAACCTGCCGTACATGGTGATCATCGCGGGTTTTTCATGGAAACCTGGCGAAAAGAATGGTTCAGTGAATTTGCCCCCGATCTTGAATTTGTACAGGACAACCATAGCAAATCTGTTAAAGGGACTTTACGCGGATTGCATTACCAAATTCAAAACCCTCAAGGTAAATTCATCCGTGTTGTTAGTGGCGAAATATTTGATGCTGTGGTGGATTTAAGAAAAAGCTCATCTACCTTTGGACAATGGGCCGGGCTTACCTTGTCTGCTGAAAATAAAAAATTTTTATGGGTTCCCCCTGGTTTTGCTCATGGCTTTTATGTTCTCTCTGAAACGGCGGAAATAACTTACAAGTGTACCGATTATTATTCAGCAGAAAATGAGCGCAGTCTTATGTGGAGTGATCCTGCTGTTGGTATAAAATGGCCACTTAATAAGATAGAGGTGATTATTTCTGAGAAAGATAATCAGGGTAGTTTTCTGTCTGATTGTGATACTTTTCCCTGATCATGGATAAAGTTCTATTAATTGGTGCTGATGGCCAGCTGGGCCGACTTGTTGTTCAAGTGAAACCAGAAAATATAAATTTGCATTCTTGCACCAGAAAAAATCTGGATATTACAGACCGGGATGCAGTAAAAGCAGTCATTGAGCACATTTCTCCAGATATCATAATTAACACTGCCGCTTATACTGGAGTTGATAATGCTGAAAAAGATAACAAAACAGCATTTCAGGTTAATGCTGAAGCAGTTGAAAATATTGCAAAATCAGCTAATGAAAAAATCAGGATAATTCATATTTCCACAGACTTTGTATTTAGTCGATCTAATACACGCCCTTATACTCCTGAAGACATTACGTCCCCTGTTTCCGTATATGGTGAAAGTAAACTTGCCGGTGAAAAAGCATTGCTTGCCTATCATCCAGATAACTCCATTATTATTCGCACATCTTGGTTATATTCACCCTTCAGCAAAAACTTCCTGACCACAATGTTAATGTTGATGGAAGCCCGCGATGAGATCAGTGTTGTTAATGATCAATATGGCTCTCCAACTTCAGCGATAAGTCTGGCCAGGATTATATGGAAGTTTGCTGCTATCGAGTCTGCAGAAGGGATATTCCATTGGTCCGATAAGGGAGTTATCACATGGTATGATTTTGCTGTAGAGATTCAGAAACAGGCAAGAAAACTGGGAATTTTGCATACAGATACCAGAGTAATTCCAATTCCGACGACTTCATTTCCAACACCCGCTGCCAAGCCCGAATATTCAGCATTGGATTCCTCTAAAACTGAAAGTCTGCTGGGGCAAAGTACAGCTCCCTGGCAAGATCAATTGCAGGAAGTATTAACAGAAATTAAAAAGGCAAAATTGAATTAATGAAAAACGTATTAATAACAGGTGGCGCCGGCTTCATCGGCGCAAATTTTGTACAATACCTGCTGGGTAAACACAAAGATGTGAAAGTGATAGTACTTGATGCGCTGACATATGCTGGAAATTTGAATAATCTGGCCGAGTTTCGCGTAGAACCAAGATTTACTTTTATCAAAGGAAATATCTGTGATCAATCTTTGGTAGAAGAGGCGCTCACGGGCAATAATGTAGACACAATCGTTCATTTTGCCGCGGAAAGCCATGTAGACAGATCAATAACAGGTCCGGATGCGTTTATTGAGTCAAATATTGTTGGCACGCATTCGCTGCTTAAAGCGGCCAGGAATGTCTGGGAAAAAGTAGGTGGCTTTGAAGGAAAGTTATTCCATCATGTCTCAACAGATGAGGTCTATGGCAGTCTCGGTCCTGATGATCCGGCCTTCTCGGAAACTACGCCTTATGCACCAAACTCACCTTATGCGGCCAGCAAAGCCAGTTCTGATCATTTAGTAAGGGCATATCATCATACTTTTGGCTTGCCGGTAACCACCAGTAATTGTTCCAACAATTATGGACCTTACCAGTTTCCTGAAAAACTCCTGCCACTTTGTTTATTAAATATTCTGGAAGGAAAACCTCTCCCTATTTATGGCGATGGCTTGCAGATAAGAGACTGGTTATATGTGGATGATCACAGTCGTGGTATAGAACTGGTAATGCAAAATGGTACGCATGGTGAGACCTACAATATAGGAGGCAATAATGAATGGACCAATATTGATACGGTAAAATTATTGTGTGAAATCGTAGATCAATTAATTGCTGAAGATGCCGATTTACAACAAAGGTTTCCAGAGAGTCCGGCCAGTGAGGGTCGGTTAAGCGAAAGCTTGATAACCTTTGTAGCAGACCGGCTGGGCCATGATGTGCGCTATGCGATCAATGCCTCGCGAATTTCCACAGAATTAGGCTATGCACCAGAAGGTGATTTCAAAGAAGGTCTGGCACTGACCGTTAAATGGTATTTGAATAATGAGCCCTGGTGGCGTGATGTAATGGATGGTAGTTATCAATCGGCACAATTCTGAATAGACATTGCCAACAATGGTTTTGAAAGCTATGAAATTTAATCTAAAGATATCGTTTTACTCTGTATTTCTGTTATTTAGCATCCCATTTTCTATGGCTACAACAATTCAAAAGCTTTCTTTTGAATCTTTAGTAAGTCTTTCTGAACTGATCATTGAAGGCGAAGTGATATCCGTGAAGCCATTTGCTTCAGGGGAATTGATTTATACACGTGTGCTGCTCAAAGTCGATGATGTATTGAAGGGTGAAGAACCCGGAGAGTTTTTAGAGCTGGATTTTGTTGGCGGTTTTCAAGATGGAATATCAGTAAGCGTTGCCGGCCAGGACATTCCTGTTTCCGGTGAGCGTGGCTTTTATTTCATAGAAGATCGATCTATAAAAGCAGTTAACCCACTAACGGGCTGGTCTCAAGGACATTTTAGAATAGTCGCTGATATTAAAGGGAATGAATTCCTTGCAACTCAATTACATCGTGATGGCCAAAATATAGTGGAGCTTGGCGATAATAAAAATTCCATTTTAGCGGTGAAGCTACGCAATATGAAATTTAGCAATAAGCTTGTTGAGCAAGCTTACTATAGTCCTTCAACGCCAGAAGAGTTACGTGATGCTGTTTATGAATATCTTGACACCATGTCAGGAGATTAAGCTGTGCGTAAAGCCACTGGTCTCATTTCATTAATATGTATTCCTGCCGCCGCCCTGGCGTTTAATCTCGATGGTAATCGCTGGCCAGACGCAGAGGCGACATTTTTTGTCGATATTCCAGGCCTGGCTCCTTCCGGAATTTCCTGGAATGATGGCTTTGAAGATTCATTGGCGCAATGGTCTGATGAAACGGCGTTCTCATTTCTGATAAATTCTACTTTTGTGGACCCTTGTGAAGGTTATAGTGCCAATGCTGAAAATATGGATTTTCCAGAGGGAAATGGAGACTCGTTTAATGGCGTGAACTTTTCAGATGATGTTTGTGGTAATGAATTTGGGCAAAGTGTTTTGGCGCTTACTTTGTCGATTGCACTTCCCGGGAACCTGGGTTTTGCTCTCATTGATCAAACAGATATTCTGTTTAACAATGCGTTTAGCTGGGATATTTACAGTGGTCCGCGTCGGCCTGAAATAGACTTCAGACGGGTTGCGCTTCACGAATTGGGCCATGCTCTGGGTCTGGGTCATGAAGATAATGAGCAGGCCATGATGTCCTCATCAATTGGTAATCTGGATTCATTGCAGGCGGACGATATTGCTGGCGCCGACTCCCTGTATGGCGGGCCTGGGGATTGTGCAATAGCGGACTTGTCTCCCAATTCTGTCATTGAAGATTCTCTGGTAGAGGGTGATTGTGCCGTCCTTGAATTATATGGAGGCGGTCAGGACACAAGTTTTGTGGACACTTACCGGATTAACCTCGAAACAGAAACCAGGCTGAATATTATGATGGAGTCATCAGCGTTGGACTCTGTTTTAATCGTCACCGATGAGAAATTAAATGGTGTCGAGTTTGATGATGATTCTGCTGGAAAATGCGACGCCCTGATCACCGCGACTTTTCCGGCTGGCGAGTACCTGGTTTTGGCCAATACCTTTGTTGAGCCTTTTAAATGTCCTGGTAATACCGGCAGCTATAAAATCAGTATTTCCGATAACAGTTTACCAATTCTGAGCAAGGCCAGCTCTGCCTCAGGGGCATCATCAAAGAGTATTTTTCATGGTGGAGCAACAGCGGATGGAATGCTTTATAAAAGCAGCTTCCTGCCATCTGAAACCATTGACGTCTCTGCCAGTATTCAGCCCGATCCTCTTCATGTAGGCCAGAGTGCTTCTTTTTATACCCTGGCTTTATTAAGCAGTGGGCAAAAGTTGGCAAAAAACTCGGCGGGAAAATTTAAACAACTTAACAAGTTATCCAGCATTCCGGCTTTCCGTCAGACTAGTAGCCTGGCACCACTGGAAAACTTTTCTATTCTCAAGAATCTTAAAGCCGAGGCTTTTGGTGTAAGTGACCTCACAATTCAGATATTTCTGGGCTACTCTCTCGATGCTGCTCCCGGGGAGATATACTTTAATGGCAAAGCAATTACCCTGGCCATTGAGTAATTCCCACACGAAAAAATTGGGGTCAGTACCGTAATAGTGTAATTACAGGTATAATCCCCGCCTCAAATTTCACCAGGGTGCAGCATTTAAGGCCCAATTATTACAGTACGAGGAATTACAGTGATTCAACAATCTGGATCAATCTTTTCAAAAAAGATACTTATTACAGCAATCATGATGGTGTTTTCAGGGCTGCTGCTTGCCGCTTCTGATGACAAAATAATTGAACGCATCGCACCAGCTGGCTCTGTTTGTGTTGTTGGTGACTCCTGTGCCGGGGGCCTCGGTATGGCTTCTGTTTCTGGTAATATCGGCTCTCAGGACCCTGAGCAGACCTATAATACTTACTGTGTTGCCTGTCATGCCAGTGGTGTTAATAACTCACCTATCATGGGGGATGCGGCTGCATGGCAGCCACGTATTGATAAAGGCATGGATACGCTTTATGAAAATGCAATCAATGGCTTCAACAATAATGCCATGCCAGCAAAAGGTCTTTGCATGAGCTGCTCAAATGAAGACGTTATGGCAACGGTAGATTACATACTTTCCGCTGTTCAGTAATTGATAAAAACTCCCGCCTTTTACCCCAGGCTTTTACATTAAAAGTGACAGCCTGGCGTTTAGTTGTTGCCAGCATTTGCGAAACACCCAAATCTGCACTATTTATATAAGTATCTATTAGTTATTTCTGCAGGCGTTTTGTCAGCCAGAAAGCCTCACCTTACTCAAGGATCGAGTAATGTCGCTAGCCGTCGTACTTACCCGTGCAAATATAGGAATTGACGCGCCAATGGTGCGCGTGGAAGCACATCTTTCCAATGGTCTCCCGGGATTCACTATTGTGGGCCTGCCGGAAACAGCCGTTAAGGAAAGCAAAGAAAGGGTCAGGAGCGCGCTTCTCAACTCACAGCTGGATTTCCCTGACAAACGCATCACCATTAACCTTGCCCCAGCAGATCTTCCCAAAAGTGGTGGGCGTTATGACCTCGCCATTGCTATCGGGATTCTGGCGGCTTCCGGCCAGCTACCTACAGAGAGCTTGCAGGACATCGAATTTCTTGGAGAGCTGGCTTTATCAGGTGAAGTGAGGGCAATTACAGCGGTGCTACCGGGAATAATGGCGGCCCAGAATGCAGGGCATGAAGTAATTATTCCCCAGGATAATGAAAAAGAAGCCGGCTTGCTTAGCAAGGGAAAAACCCTTGTTGCTCCGCATTTGTTGGATGTATTAAGCCTTCTGAATCATGCCAGCGAGCTGGCAAGGCCAACATCTACCACCTTGCGTGAGCCGTATTTCAATGAAGACATGAGCGATGTCATCGGGTAATCGGCGGCTCGTCGCGCGTTAACTGTGGCCGCTGCAGGGAATCATAATTTGCTGATGCTGGGTCCTCCGGGAGCAGGCAAAACCATGCTGGCAAGTAGAATTTGTACCATCTTGCCACCTATGGATGAATCTGGCGCTCTGGCCGTTGCAGCATTGCGCTCCATCGCCGCCAAGGCATTTAAACCTGAATACTGGCGTGTTCCACCTTTCAGGGCTCCTCATCATACCGCCTCAGCAGTCGCCCTGGTGGGAGGAGGAAGCACCTTGAAAGTGGGGGAAATAACCCTGGCGCATAATGGGGTTCTTTTTTTTGATGAACTCCCTGAATTCAGCCCGAAGGTACTGGAAGTCCTGAGAGAGCCACTGGAATCAGGCTATATTTCTATTTCCCGTGCCAGTTATCAGGTAAGGCTACCGGCCAGGTTTCAGTTAATTGCTGCAATGAATCCATGTCCGTGTGGCTATCTTGGCGACACGGAAGGCCGCTGCCGTTGCAGCACAGAAAAGGTAAGGCAATATCAGGCAAGGGTCTCCGGACCGCTATTGGATCGGATTGATATGCACGTAAATGTTTCAAGCTTGAGTGACTATGACCGGGAGCGCTTACTGAAAGGCAATCAAAAAAATAGTGAAAACAGTGAAGAAATCCGAGCCAGAGTAACGCAGGCGAGTGCACGGCAATTTGCCCGGGCAGGAAAAAATAATGCCTTTTTAAGTCAGGCTGAAATGCGTAAACACTGCAAATTATCTTCAGAGGATGAGCAGCGACTGAAACAGGCCATGCAACAATTTAAATTATCTACCAGGGCTTTTTTCAGAATTCTGAAAATGGCGCGAACAATTGCAGACCTGGATGACGCCACAGACATTGGCAGGAGTCACCTGATGGAGGCTATTGCTTTTCGTTTTCCACAGCAGAGCGGGGCATCATTTCCTGGCCTTCCTCCAGGGCAGTAATTTTTACTTCCAGTGCTGCAATGGTATTTTCTGCTCTTTCAAGCACCTTAAGCTGAGCATCGAACTCTTCCCGGGTGATTAAATTTAGTTGCGAAAAAGCACTTTGCAGGACCTCATGAATACTGCCCTCGACATCTTCCCTGACACTGGTAGCCATAGGAATCAGCTTGGAAATCCTGTTACTCAGATCGTTTAGGAACTCATTGTTTAGCATAGTAATTACCTATTGTTGGGTTGAGAAAGTTTAATTCAGGTGAGCAGTACGGGGAATCGTTTTTTTAACTTAACTAGCTTATACTCGTGCAATGCAAAGGCAGATTAGCCTGGCTTCAAGCATTGTGCGAGGATAATAAATATGAAAATGATCACTGCTGTTATAAAACCGTTCAAACTTGATGATGTGAGAGAAGCTTTGTCCGGTGTAGGCGTGCAGGGGATAACAGTGACCGAGGTTAAGGGTTTTGGACGTCAGAAAGGGCATACAGAACTCTATCGAGGTGCAGAATATGTTGTCGATTTCCTGCCTAAAGTACGCCTGGAAATTGCTATTGATGATTCAATGGTCGACCAGGTCATTGAAGTTTTGAGCAAGGCAGCTAACACAGGAAAAATTGGTGATGGCAAAATTTTTGTTCATACTTTGGAGCAAGTAATCAGGATTCGTACCGGTGAATCTGGAGCCGATGCAATTTAGAGTCTTCCTTTTTAAAAGAGGACTTAATTAGCGCCCCCAGAGGAATTGAAACAGGCTTAGCGCCGCAACTGGTGCTGTCTCTGTCCTGAGAGTCCTCGGACCCAGGCTTAAACCGTAAAAGCCCTTGCTTATGGCAAGGGCTTTTTCATTGTCTGAAATACCTCCTTCCGGGCCAATCAACAAGGCAACAGATTGAGGGTTTTTTATGTCTTCAATGACTCCCTGCTGCTCCTGATCCAGCAGAAATTTGTACTGGCAAGACACTTCCTCCAGCCAATTATTCAGAGACAGGGGCGGGCAAATTTGCGGTGGCATAACTCGCCCACTTTGTTCACAGGCACTGATACTTATTTGCTGCCAATGAGCGCGCCTTTTATCTGCTCTTTTGTCATCCAGTTTGACCTCACAATGTTCTGTAAACAAAGGTTGAATAATTTGCACGCCCATTTCTGTGCTTTTTTGAATGGCATAATCCATGCGCTCTCCCCTTGATATGCCGAGCCCAAGAATGGTTTTCAGAGGTGATTCAGTATCTGGCCTACACGACTCGTTTACAGAGATGAGACCCGATTTTTTATTCAGCTCACTAATAGTTCC
>Ga0257114_1002293_pt1 | contig 12885 bp, 13 predicted proteins | sample SI112_10mmetaG_FD_190149 | JGI IMG/M metagenome (GOLD analysis project Ga0257114, IMG submission 190149) | Marine microbial communities from Saanich Inlet, British Columbia, Canada - SI112_10m | ecosystem: Environmental > Aquatic > Marine > Inlet | place: Canada: British Columbia | collected... | reverse complement strand
CCAGCAAGAGCAGGAGCAGCAGCAGGAGGAGGAGCAGCAGGATTAACAACAGAAACATGAGTACCACCAATAGCCTCATCATCAGCAAGAGGAGTACGATCAACAAGAGCACGACGAGCATAAGATTTTAATATTTCTGCTTTTACATTCTTATCAACAACATTACCAAGCACTTTTGATATTAAGTTTATCAATCCTTCTTCAGATGTAATTTTTCCAGATGCAATTTTTGAAATAGCACCACCAGGAACAGCAGCAGCACCAGCACCAGCAGGAGTAGCACTAGCTATATCTAATATTGATAAGTAATCTTCTATTTCTAGTTCTTTTTTTTCTTGTATCACGCCTAATAAATATTGAAATCTATTTTTTAAATCAACCTCGTTTTTTACCTCAGACATCAGAAAACCAGTATTTGAATCAAAATCATAATCAAGCGACCAACTATTATTAGTGTCTTGTTTAATAATTTTTAGGATTTCTTCCATAATTTTTTATAAATATTTCTAATAATTCAATCCATTATATCATATTTTTTGACCTAATGCAAGTTTTTTATGCTTACAAAATCATTAAAGCCTGTTCCAGCAAAATTTTTGGCTTTTTTTAGCTCCTTTATTTTGAGATAGGCTTTGATTATTATTAGTCTTTTTTGGATTAGGTGGGTGTGGTTTGTTATATCTGCCCCCAACAAAGCAATCTTTGATTGCTTTGACTCCCCCTTAGGGGGAGTTAGACCCCCACCAAAGTTGCTTTGCAACTTTGACTCCTGTGTCAGGGGAGTTGATTGACACTGAACTCGGTCTGTATCAACTCCCCTGACACAGGAGTCAAAGTAATCTTCGATTGCTTTGGTGGGGGTAGCAACATCTTCCAACTCCAACCCCTTATAATTTTCCTTAAAAATCCTATAATATCTATCAATATTATCCTTATTCAACTCAAAAATCTCTTCCCATATTTTAGGGTTAGAATTTTCAATCCTTAAATGTCTTTTTAAAAAATCTGGTAAATTATCTGGCCTTTTCTCTCTAAATTTAAAGCTAATATATTGTGGTAAATGTGAAATGAGGCAAAATATTTCATCATGTTCTAAACTATCTAAAAAAACCACCTCTGAGCCAATTTTTTGCCATAATTGCTTAATTTTGGTGATATTTTCCTGATTTTGACAAAAATTTGTGATAATTAGCTTTTTATTACAAAATAAATTAGCATCGGCATTAAAAATTGAGCTTGTTTCCTTGCCAGCAATTGGGTGGGCTGGGATAAAATTATTTCTTTCCTTAAAAATTTTAAAATATAAATCTTCAGGATATTTTTTGACTGATCCAATATCAGTAATTAGAGATTGATAATTTTGGGATTTAATTTTTTGGAAAATCTCCTCATAAGCCAAAAGTGGAGTAGCAATAATTATTAAATCATCCTTTGTTAAATTTTGATCAAAATGGAATTTATCATCAATTATGTTATTTTCTAAAGCAAAATTTATGGCATCTGAACTGCGATTATAAGCTAGGATTTTTTTTGCTATTTTATGTTTTTTAATGGCAATTGCGGCTGATCCTCCGATCAATCCTAAACCAATGATAATTATTTTGTTGAAAATCATAATTTATTTGATATTATTCTGTTTATTATGGTATAATACCATTTCCCATCTAAAAAACTATGTTAAAAGATTGAACAATCTAGCTTCATCTTTTTATCTAATATTAGAAAAAGCCTCGGGAAATATAGGTATATTACCCTCATTTTTTCAAATATCAGATAAAAATATTTTGCTATATTGTCCATTTTTAAATGGGAAATGGTATAACACAAAACTAAAAAACCAATTACATATGATAGATACTAAAATCTTAAAATTTAATGAAAAAGGTTTAATACCTGTCATCACCCAACAATTTGATAATAAATCCGTTTTGATGTTAGCTTGGATGAATGAAGAAGCAATAAATTTGACATTAGAAAAAAAACAAGCCCATTATTGGTCAAGATCAAGAAATGAAATTTGGCATAAGGGTGCAACTTCGGGTAATACACAAAAATTAATCGAATTTCGCTATGATTGTGACAATGATGCATTATTGATTTTGGTGGATCAAAAAAATGGCGCATGTCATACTGGTGAATATTCTTGTTTTTTTAATAAGGTGGAATAAGATTATAGGTTGCAATTAACTTTGGCAAAAATTTATATTAAGAAAAAACAAATTAAATAATGGTAAAATCAGCAAATTTAGGTTTTTCAAGAGTTGGCTTGAATAGAGAATTGAAAAAAGCGGTTGAAAAATATTGGAAAAAGGCAATAAAGGAGGATGAATTGCAAAATGTAGCAAAGTCACTTCGCAAAACTCACTGGGAATTACAAAAGAATATTGGCATTGACTATATTCCTTCTAATGATTTTTCCTTTTATGATCATATTTTAGATATGATTGCAACTGTTGGTGCGGTTCCTAAGAGATATGGCCATAAATTGGGTGAAAAAATTGATCTTGATTTATATTTCTCTATGGCTCGTGGCCGTCAAGATGGTATAAAAGATGTTGTGGCTATGGAAATGACCAAATGGTTTGACACTAATTATCATTATATTGTTCCTGAATTTACTAAGGATACAAAATTCCAATTTTCTTTCTCTAAAATTATTGATCAATATTTAGAAGCTAAGGAGCTTGGCATTAATACTCGTCCTGTAATTATTGGCCCTATTTCTTTCCTTTTACTTGGTAAATCATATGATGGGATTGATCAATTTGATCTTTTAGATAATTTATTAGAAATTTACCAAGAAATTATCACCAAATTGGTTGATAATGGTGCAGAATGGATCCAAATTGACGAGCCTTTCTTGGCTACTGAAAATTTAACTCCAAAATTGCAAAATGCTTATAATAAAGCCTATGAATTTTTAGAAAAAATTTCTGGCGCTAAATTAATGGCTACAACTTATTTTTCTGATTTAAGAGATAATCTAAAATTTGCATCAGAATTACCAGTTGCTGGCTTGCATTTTGATTTAACAAAATCAGATCTAACTATCGATAATATTTTAGAATCTTTCCCTAAGGATAAAATAATATCTTTAGGTTTGGTCAATGGTTGCAATATTTGGAAAAATGATGTCAAAAAATCATTAATTTCTATCCATAAAGCCAAAAAATCAATTGATTCTGATAGAATTATCATTTCTTCTTCATGCTCATTATTACATGTTCCTGTTGATTTAGATGTTGAGGATAATCTTCATCCGGAATTAAAAAATTGGTTAGCTTTTGGTAAGCAAAAATTACGCGAAATCAAATTTTTAGCGAATATAACTAATGAGGGTGAAGATAATTATTCTACTGCAATTGAGGCAAATTATGACGCCATTTCTTCAAGAGATGCTTCAAAATTAATCCATAATGTAGAAGTTAAAGAAAGAGCTGACAATTTTGATCTTAAAAATTCTAACAGAGATTCAGATTTTGACAGTAGAAATAAAATTCAAAAGGAATATTATAATTTCCCAGCATTACCTACTACAACTATTGGTTCTTTCCCTCAAACTACTGAAATTAGACAATATAGATCTAAATTCAAAAAAGGTGAGATTTCTTTAAAAGAATATGAAAATTTCTTAGAGGATGCAACTAAGGATGCTATTAAATGGCAAGAAGAAATTGATATCGATGTTTTAGTCCATGGCGAATATGAAAGAAATGACATGGTTGAATATTTTGGTGAACAATTAAGTGGCTATGCTTTTACTAAAAATGGTTGGGTACAAAGCTATGGTTCAAGATGTGTAAAACCACCTGTAATTTTTGGTGATGTTTCTAGGCCAGAACCAATGACTGTTAGATGGTCTGCTTTTGCTCAAGATTTAACTGATAAAAAAGTTAAAGCCATGCTAACTGGCCCTGTAACCATGTTAAAATGGTCTTTTGTAAGAGATGATCAACCAGTTTCAGAAACTTGTAAACAAATTGCACTTGCTATTCGTGATGAGGTTCGTGACTTAGAAAAAGCTGGTATTGATATTATCCAAATTGACGAGCCTGCTTTTAGAGAAGCAATGCCACTTAGGGCTGAAGATCATGCTTCCTATTTAAAATGGGCGGTTGATTGCTTCAAAATTTCATCTTCTGGCATTAAAGATACAACTCAGATTCATACCCATATGTGCTATTCTGAATTTAATGATATTATTGGTGCAATTGCTGATATGGATGCTGATGTTATTTCAATTGAAACTTCAAGATCAGCAATGGAATTATTAGATGCTTTTGTTGAATTTAAATATCCTAATGAGGTTGGGCCAGGTGTTTATGATATTCATTCTCCTAGAATTCCAAAAACTGAAGAGATGGAGCATTTACTTGATAAAGCTCTTAAAGTATTGGATAAGGATCAAATTTGGAGTAATCCAGATTGTGGCCTAAAAACCAGAAATTGGGATGAAGTGAAGCCTGCATTAGAGAATATGGTTAAAGCTACTAAGAATGTTAGGAAAAAATTGGAGCAAGCTGGCTAAATATTCAGGGAATAGGGATTGAGATCACGACTCTTCATATCTTGCCCTACCCCCACCAGAGGGGATAAATTTATTTGTTTGTGGCATACAACCCCACAAAAATTTGATTTGCAAATTTTGGTGGGGTTGTATGCCACAAATGAAAATCTAAGCATCAATTCATAAAACTACATGCAACAAGTAAATAACTCAAATAAAATATCTAAAACCAAATAATGTTCGCAAAATTATCAGGAAAAATTGACCATATTTTTGAGGATGCTGTTATTTTAGATGTTAATTCTGTTGGTTATAAAATATTCCTTTCCAAAAAAACTATCGAAGAAATTCGCAATTCAGAAAATAAAAATTATAATTTCTATATTGAAACAATAGTCCGTGAAGATTATATCCATCTTTATGGCTTTAAATCACTTGAAGATCAGAGTTTTTTTAATATTTTATGCAAAATAAATGGCATTAGTAGTAAAATTGCTATCAAAATCCTTGCTTCTGTTACCATTGACCAAATTATAACTGCTATTAATTCTGATGATAAAAATCTCTTCACTAATATTTCTGGAATTGGCCCTAAATTAGCTTCAAAAATTCTATTAGATCTGAAAGATTCTATTAAAAAGCTGGATTATAATTTTGAAATTTCCAATAATAATAATTCAGATAATATCAATAATAGCCAAATCATTTCAGACGTTATTTCTGCCTTAGAAAATTTAGGTTATAAAAGAAATTCTATCTATAAAATTGCTAGTGATCAGATCAAAAAATATCCCGATATTACACTTGAAACATTAATTACCAATTGCCTTAGAGAATTATGATAAATCAAGAATTAATTAATTTTGCCCATAATTTAGCAGATATTTCAGGAATTATCGCCAAAAAATATTTTAGATCTAGCTTTAATGAAGTAAAAAAAGAGGATTCATCGCCAGTAACGCAAGCTGATAAACAAATTGAAATGCGTCTTAGATCCGAAATTTCAAAAAAATATCCTGAACATGGTATAATTGGTGAAGAATTTAGCAATAAACATACTGACTCGGAATATAAATGGGTTATTGATCCAATTGATGGCACAATATCTTTTGCCATTGGCAAACCAATTTTTGGCACTCTAATTGCTCTAACCTATCAAGATCAACCAATTTTAGGCATTATTAATCAACCCATTCATAATGAAAGATGGTGGGGAACAATTAATGGTAAATCCTATTTTAATGATGAAATAATCAACACTAAAAATTGCCAATCTATTTCTGAAGCAGTTTTTTGTACTCAATCTCCTTTCTTTTTTAAAGGTAAAATTAAAAATAAAATTGAAGAAATCACCAGACAAACTAAATATCAACATCAAGGTGGTGCAATTTATTCTGGTGATTGTTATCATTTTGCTCTTTTAGCTCATGGTTTTGTCGATATTATCATTGAACATGGTTTAAATAATTATGATTTTTTAGCCTTAGTGCCAATTATTGAATCTGCCGGAGGGGTAATTACTGATTGGGAAGGTAAAAGATTAAATATTAATTCGGATGGCAGGGTTATTGCTGCTTCTAGTAAATATCTACATAATTTAAGCATTAATTATTTACAATAATATGAATATTTTATTTAAAAAAATCATTGCAAATTTTATTGATATTTTTGCTTCTTTAATAATTAGATTGATAATTTGCGGAATTATATTAGCAATTTTCAAAGATAGCATTATCATTGCCAGTGAGGATCTAATCAAAAAAACAGAAGGAATATTAAATTCTAAAGAGGTAATAATGATTTTTTTAGAACATGCTATATTCAAAATTATATTATCTTTTATTATATTATTTGCATTAATTGGGTCATTATACCAGATATATTTTCATTCTTCTAGCTGGTGTGCAACTATTGGTCAAAGAATTATGAAAATTGTTATGGTTAAAGATGATGGTCAATATGTAACTATTCCTTTAGCTATTTTACATCATATTTTATCGCTCATACCTTTATTTACAGCACTTTATTTTATATCCTTTATTATTATTTATAATAATGAATATCGAATTAGTAATATATCAGATTTAATTACTATTTTTTATGCTAATAATTTTAACATATTCATGATCATTATCATGATACTATGGATCAATATTCCTATTTTTATAAAAAGCAAGAAATCTGTGCCAGATATTATTTGCAAAATGAAAATTGATATTGGTCGAACTGATAATAGGTTCCCTAAGATTAGGTGGTGATGGATGCAATATCTAAAAAATTTTAATTTGATAAGGATTACATTATTTAATTAACTAACTAAAGCTAAATTATCTCTATGTATTAATTCTTCAACAAAATTACCATGAATAATTTTCTTAATTTCGGAGCTATTTCTACCAATGATCGATCTGGCAATTGTTGAATTATAAGAAATTACTCCTGTGGCAATTTTTTGATTATTTTCATCATTAATTAAAACCATATCACCTTTATGAAATTCTCCCAAAATTTCTGTTACACCAACCGGTAGAAGGCTTGATCCATTTTCTATTAAGGCTTTTGCAGCTTTTTTATTAATAGTAATTCTCCCTTTAAAATTTAAAGAATCTGAAATCCATCTTTTTTTAGCATTAATTTTTTTACTATGCGACTTAAAAAGACTATATTTTTCACTTTCTAAAATATTTTTAATTGGGTGATCAATTAAGCCATTAGAAATAATCACATCACATCCGGCATTAAAAGCCATCTTTACGGCCTCTATCTTGGTTTTCATACCCCCCGTACCAAATTTGGTTACTGTATCACCAGCCATATTCTCAATTTCAGGAGTAATTTCTAAAATTTCATGAATTAATTTAGCATCATCATGTAATTTTGGATTTTTATCGTAAAGACCGTCAATATCTGATAACAAAATCATCAAATCAGCATCTGACATTTGGGCAATCCTAGCTGCTATCTTATCATTATTGCCAATTTTTATATCCTCTGTTAAAATTGTGTCATTTTCATTAATGATAGCAATAGTTTTGTTTTTTATAAGAATTTCAAAAGTATCAATTGCATTAAGATAATTCTCGCGATTAAGATATTCCCCACCAGTATGTAATATTTGAGCAATATTAAGATCATATTTCTTAAAAGATTGATAAAAAGAAGAGGTTAATTCCGCCTGCCCAATTGAAGAAAGAGCTCTCCTTTTGGCGGCGGTCATTTTTGCCGGATTAATATATTTTTTACCAATAGTAACAGATCCGGAAGAAATAATAATAACACCAATATTATTTTCTTGTAAAATTTTTATATCAGAAGCTAATTTTTCAAGCCATGAAATTCGGATCTCATTATCTTTTAACAAAAGAGCTGAGCCAATTTTTATGATGATTTTTTTCTTCTTGAGAATATTCATAATTAATAAACCCGATTAAGGTTGGTTTTATATTTACTAGCCAAATTAATAGGAACTAATTCAATTTCTACCTCACCTGGATTATCATTTAAACCATAAAATTCATCCTCCTTAACGCTGATTTTTCCAATTAAATCATAGTAAGAAGTTATAAAACGAGTATAAAAATCTAAATAATGATGATTAGAAATAAATTTTTTCCAAATGATAAATCTTACATCGCCATTAATATTAACTTTTTTTTCATATTCATCATTTGATTCAAGCTGAATTTCTTTATTTTTGATCAATTCATTTAAAACCTCATTAAAAAATAAACCAATTCTTGGTTTAATTTTAAAACCAATATTAAAATCAATACGCACTACATCCTGAGCTGAATAAATTGTAGTTTTATAATTGCAGACATAAGGTCGGTTAACAATATTTACATGAACAAACCAATAAATATTAGCTCTTTTTGGTCTGTTCTCAAAAAGGGAATAGGTAATTTTATTCTCAATTCTATCAGGATTTTTAGATGATGTTAAATATACAATATGATTAGCAACTTTACCAATATTACGATTATTACTTAAATCGATTAAATCATTTACAACATCATGTACATTGATAAATTTAATATTTCTCTTTCTGAATTTTTTGGCTTGAGTCCAAAACCACATTGTGCAAAAAATAACAGCAGCAATAAGCATAACTATCCAACCTCCATGAAAAAATTTGGACATGCTAGCAACAAAAAAATGCAATTCAATAGTTAAAAATAAGGCAACAAAAAGATAGCATAATATTTTGGAAAAATTATTGCTAAGCATGTAACAAAAAAATAATATGGTAGTACATATCATGCCACTAACAACAGAAAGGCCGTAAGCCGCTTCCATATTATGAGATTCTTTAAAATAATAAACAATTCCAATGCAGCCAATAAAAAGAAAATTATTAATAAAAGGAATATAAATTTGCGCTTGTTTTCTCGTTGGATATATTGTTTTTAATTTTGGGAAAATATTTAAACGACTCGCCTCATTAATTAAACTAAATGAACCAGTAATTAAAGCCTGACTAGCAATGATGGTAGCCATTGTTGCCACAATAATTGCAACTAAAAGTAAATTTTCTGGAATGATAGCAAAAAATGGATTAACACCTTTTTCAAGAACCCTACCCTGCATTTCAGTCAGCCATGCTCCTTGACCAAAATAATTCATGATTAAACAAATTTTAACAAAAGCCCAACCCTTTCTGATATTTTTTCTATCACAATGACCCATATCAGAATATAAGGCCTCAGCACCTGTAGTACATAAAAAAACTGCACCTAAAATCAAAATGCCAGATGGTGAATTAATTAATAAATTAATGGCATAAATTGGATTAATTGCATTTAATATTTCTGGATGAGTTAGAATATTGACAATACCAAATATAGCAATCATTGAAAACCAACAAAGCATGATTGGTCCAAATAATGTACCAACTATAGTTGTACCAAATCTTTGAATAAAAAACAAAATCGCCAAAATTGTAATTACAATTGGCATGGTATTGAGGTCGGGATTGAAAGTTTTTAAACCCTCGATAGCTGAAGAAACTGAAATTGCAGGAGTAATTAAACCTTCCGATACAAGAAGTGAAGCGCCAATCATAGCAAAAATTACAATCCACCATTTTTTTCCTTTTTTAATTAAGGAGTAAAGTGCCAACATTCCACCCTGACCTTGCCTATCAACACTTAAAACCACAATTATATATTTTAAACTAGTTTGTAAGGTTAAAGTCCAAAAAACACAAGAAACTGCACCATACACTAATTCGGTAGAAATAATTTTATCTGACATGATAGCTCTCATCACATAAAGTGGAGAAGTTCCGATGTCGCCATAAACAATTCCCAAAGCTATTAAAACTGGTATTAATGATGTTTTTGTTTTGGAAAAATTAAAAAAATTACTCATTTGTTGTTTTTATATATTTGGCAATAAAACACAAAATCATTGAATATCTTTTGATCAATATTACTACTCTGAAATTCAGGATGCCATTGTAATCCGAGGCAAAATGGATGAGTTTTATGTTCAATTGCTTCAATAATACCATCTTTAGAAGCACGAGCAGAAATTTGTAAATTTTGACCCAATTTATCAACAGCCAACATATGGGAAGAGTTGGTTTTAGCATGTTCTTGCTCAATTATTTGGTATAATTTACTATTTTTTTCAATATCAATATCATGAAAAGCAATAGTATAATCAGTATAATTTTCATGATATTTCTGCTCATGATCAGTAATATGATGATTTAAGCTCCCACCATAGATAATATTAATAGCCTGCATACCATTACAAATACCCAAAATTGGCATATTAGTTTTATCAATGACCTTTTGCAAAATTGCAAACTCAAACTCATCCCTTTCTTTATTGACCTTAACCTTAGCATCTGGCTTGCCATAACGATTGGGATCAATAAAACCGCCACCAGCAATGATAATACCATCAATTAAATCAATATAATTTTCAATTGAGGAATATTGATATGGTAAAATAATTACCACCGCACCAGATTGCTCTAAAATATCGACATAATTACAGGCAATGCCAAAATGATCTTTGATTGAAGAATGATTGATACTATGACAAAAAAAATCAGGAACGATACCAATTACAACTTTGTTGCGCATTTATCTTGTTTTCAGAAAAAATATTTATAAAATTTTGATATTAAACTTAATATATCTTATTATGGAGCAAAATAAATTGCAAAAAATTTTAAAAAATAATTTTCCAAATGCCGAAATTAAATTAATTGATTTAGTGGGAGATCAAAATCATTATTCCTTAGAAATTAAGGATAATATTTTTAATGGCAAAAATATGGTTGCACAACATAAAATTATCAATGCTGTTTTAAGAGAATATCTTGATAGTGGTGAGTTACATGCTTTGCAATTAAAGACCAGTGCTACTGATTAGCTATTGTGGGGGAAGTTAAATTACCCCCACCATAATTGCTACACAATTTTGAATCTCTCATAATAGGAGTTGATACATACCAAACGCAATATAACAAAATAAAATTAATTAAATTAAAATGACAAATATCAATCAAAAAATACAAGAATTAATCACAGAAAATGATGTAGTTCTATTTATGAAGGGAACAAAGGATTTTCCTAATTGCGGTTTTTCCAGTGCTGTTTGCAATATTTTAAACAACAAAATAAATATTGATTATCTTGATATTAATGTTTTGGAAGATCCGGAAATTAGAGAGGGAATTAAAATATTTTCTGACTGGCCAACAATTCCACAATTATACATTAAGGGAGAATTTATTGGCGGTTGTGATATTGTTCGTGAATTATTCTCTAATGGCGAACTGGAAAAAATTCTTAAAGCAAAAAACATCCTTTAATGACTAATTATTCTATTTTAGATAGAAAAATTATTGAAATTTCAGGCCCTGATCGTAAATCATTTTTGCAGGGTCTAGTCAGTAATGATATTAACTCCTTAACATCAGATAATCTGATTTATAGCTTAATGCTTACTGCTACTGGTAATTTTTTATTTGATTTTTTTATAAGCGAAAATTCAGATAAAATTTATCTTGATATCGATGAAAATCGTTCTCAAGAAATTTTAAAAAAATTATCTCTTTATAAATTATCAGCCAATATTAAATTGCAAATTCTTGATAATCTAAAAATTATCTTTTTGGATCAAAAATATGATGAAATTCCTTCCTTTATTGATCCTAGAAATAATAAAATTGGCTTTAGAGTAATTTTATCTCCAGAAAATTTAAAAAAAATCCAAAATAACCCTAATTTTACTGAAAAAAATATCAATTTTTATAATAAAATCCGCTTTAATCTCAAAATCCCAGATCATAATGATCTAATTATCAAAAAATCCATTCCCCCTGAATATGGTTTTTTTGATTTAAATTCTATTAATTTTACCAAAGGTTGCTATATCGGACAAGAAGTAATGGCAAGAATCAAATATAAGGGTGTAATTCGTAAAAAAATCTATTTAATTGAAGTTTTAGGTGATAATTCTTTTGAAAAAAATGATGAAATTATTTTTGCAGATCGCAAAATTGGCAATATCCTATCTCATATCAAAATTGACAATAAAATTTTAGCCCTAGCATTAATCAAAAATGCCGTGATTGAAGAAAATCATAATGCCAAATTAGAATTAAATTCTAATCAAATAAAAATCATATGATTTTATTAGTTGGACTTGGAAATCCTGGTGCAAAATATGAAAATACTCGTCATAATGCTGGTTTTTTAGCTATTGATCATATTGCTGACAAATTTTCTCTTAATAAAAAATCTAACAAATTTGAAAGTGAAGTTTTTTCTGGTGAAATTTCTGACCAGAAAATCATTGCTATAAAACCACAAACTTTTATGAATCTTTCTGGATCTGCTGTGCAAAAATTTACTGCATTTTACAAATTACAAACAAATCAAATTTTTATATTTCATGATGAAATTGACCTTAAGATTGGCACTCATAAAATCAAATTTTCTGGCAGTCATGCTGGCCATAATGGCCTCAAAGATATTGATAGAAAAATTGGTAAAAATTATCATAGAATTAGAATTGGAGTTGGTAGGCCAGAAAATTCTCGATTTGAAATTTCTGATTATGTTCTAGGAAAATTCTCCAATGCTGAAAGAGAAATTATTGACCAAAAAATGTACGATATTGGCGAGATAATTAAGGATATTGTAAAAATTTAACTCCCCCTAAAAAAAGCAAGCCGCTTTTTTGAGTCAAAGCGATAAAATCACTTTGGTGGGAATGGATGTAATACCAATTCCCATTTAAAAATGGACAATATAGCAAAATATTTTTATTTGATATTTGTAAAAAATGAGGGTAATATAACTATATTTCCTGAGGCTTTTTGCTAATATCAGATAAAAAGATGAAGCTAGATTGTT
>Ga0257114_1002287_pt1 | contig 12912 bp, 6 predicted proteins | sample SI112_10mmetaG_FD_190149 | JGI IMG/M metagenome (GOLD analysis project Ga0257114, IMG submission 190149) | Marine microbial communities from Saanich Inlet, British Columbia, Canada - SI112_10m | ecosystem: Environmental > Aquatic > Marine > Inlet | place: Canada: British Columbia | collected... | reverse complement strand
GAGTAATTAATATTATCGTTAGAATTTATCCAATTAACTAGTTCTTTTTTTACATTTAAATCGACTTTATTTAAGTTATGTATGACTTTTCTAGCTGTAGATATTATATCTTTTTTATTAGGCTCAGAAATACTTGTTAATGAATCGATTAATGTTTTTATTTTAACAGAAATAAATTGACTATCTATTTTGTGTACTATGTTTAATAGTTCATCTCTGTTTTTCTTATTTGCAGACATAATAGCTTTCCAAGCTTTAGCTTTGTCTTCTTTAACTTGTTTTTTTATTACTCTTTCTAACTCTAATAACTCATCATTGGTGCTTATATTATTAGAAATTATCCACTCTCTCATTTTAGAATTACAATCGAAACGCTTTTCCCAATCTAAACGATCAACATCTTTATACCTCTCATGAGATCCAGAAGTAGAATGCCCTAGGGGTTGAGTAAGGTCAGTAACATGAATTAAAATGGGTATATGATTTTCTCTACAAGTTTTTTCAGCTTTCTCATAAACTTTAATCAAGTTAACATAATCCCATCCTTTGACTTCCATTATCTCATATCCGTTCTTTGTATTTGTTTTTTGAAATCCTTTTAGTATTTCAGAAATATTTTCCTTTGTAGTGTGGTGTTTAGCATGTACAGATATTCCGTATTCATCATCCCAAATACTTGTAATCATGGGAACTTGTAATACGCCAGCAGCATTGATAGTTTCAAAAAACAACCCTTCACTTGTACTAGCGTTTCCAATGGTTCCCCATGCAATTTCATTTCCGTTTTTAGAAAACTTTTTGGAATCAAAGTCTTTGTTATGTCTATATATTTTTGAAGCCTGAGCCAAACCTAATAATCTAGGCATTTGACTAGCTGTAGGAGATATGTCAGAACTTGAATTTTTTTGTGCAGTTAAATCTTTCCATTCATACTGATCATCTAAGCTGTGAGTAGTGAAATGTCCACCCATTTGTCTTCCAGCACTCATTGGATCATAATCTAAGTCAGTGTGAGCATATAAACCAGCAAAAAATTCTAAAGATGTTAGCTTTCCAATAGCCATCATAAAAGTTTGGTCTCTGTAATAACCAGATCTAAAGTCACCATTTTTAAAAGACTTTGCCATTGCAAGTTGAGGAACTTCTTTTCCATCTCCAAAAATTCCAAATTTAGCTTTTCCAGTTAAAACTTCTCTTCTTCCAAGAATACTACATTCTCTACTTGTAACAGCAATTTTATAATCATCAATAACTTCATCAACAAAATCTTTGTAGGATAATACTGGATTAGCATCTTTGGAAATTTTCATCATTAATTAAGGTGATTAAGATTTTGCAAATGTAGTTAATCTATACCTTTTACGCAATCTCAGTAATCAACTTTAGTACCATTTCCTTCTAAATAACCCTAAAAGCACATCAGGTTCAAATGTGAATAAAAATCTAATTTTTTCGTTATAATTTGGGCTTTTAATTTCAAGTCCATTACTTGATTTAATCGGAAAGTAAATCTCAAAATAATCAGCAATAATATTGAACCTAATACCAGAGTCAAAAACTGTTCTAAATGAGTTATTTATTTTGGAATTTAAAACCCCTAAATCGACATAAAATAATAAGTTCTTCCATAATGTAGTACTCAAGTTAATTGTTGAAATAAAGTTATTACTGCGAGGGTTGATTAATTTCGATTTAAACCCGCCTTCAGCCATAATAATTTGTTGACTAAAAAATCCATTATTTTCAGATCTTCCATAGTAATTATAATCATACAAATAATCTGTAGGACGGTCCAAAGAAAAATCAAAATAATCATTGTTACTATTTTTATTTGAAATAAAATATCCAGTGAACAATCTAATGTTTAATTCCCTATTATTTTTAAATAATTTTCTAAACTCATAGCTAAATGATATTTTAGAAAAACTTTTTGAAATTTGATAATCTAAAAACCATTTTTTGTGATCTATCACACCTGATTTTAAATTCATATATTTTACATTAAATATTTGATACTCTGGAATGATGTCTGTATTTCCATTATTTGATATTTTTAAAAATCTAACATTCAATGAATTTAATTTGTTATTTCTAAGATTTGAACTTTCTCTGAAGTTAAAATTGATAAATGGAGTATATATTTTTGCTAATGAATTTTGATCATAAGAACTAATATTCCCATACAAACCATAGTTTATCATAAATAGATCTTTATTTCGAATATTCTTTGTTTTGTATATTATTGCTGATCCTGAAAGTTCTTTGGAATTTACACTATATAAGGGTTTAAATTTATAATTAAATTCCTTTTTTAAAATAGATCTATTATGAATTTGGGCGCCAATATTTATTCCATCGTATATATTTTTATAGCTTACAATTGGTGTGATATAAATATGATTGAAATCAGGATCTTCAATATCTTTGCCTATTTTCAACTTAAGTGGCTTAGATTTTAAATTATTTGATTCTTTATTCATTTTAGAAAAATAATTTAAATGATCTATAGTTTTAAGTTTTAAAATAGAATCAATGTATGATTTTTCATAATCAAATTTTCTCTTTAATTCATTTTTAAAATAATAAACTGAGTTTTGATTTTTTGATTTTAAAGTATTTTTAATAATCACAGAAAATTCATCTTTTTTGTTTTTTGAAAGAATATCATAAAAAATTAAACCAGACTTGTGTTTGTTAGCTATTTTTTCATTGAATTTTAATAATGAATCTTTAGGTGTATCTAAACTCTGAGTGTTATTAATCCTATCCATATGAGAAACACTAAGAAAGTATTTTTCATTGTACTTTAATTTTGAAGCGTACAAGGTTTTCAAACCTGGATATTTGGATAAATTTCCAGCCAAAGTAATATTTGGGTATTTCTTTTCTACATATTCAATCAACATATAGGTTTGAATTCCGTCCTTTATCCAGTAATCTTCTCTTGGATTAATTATTAACGAATTATCTAATACTTTACTAAGTAAAACTTTAAGTAATTGTAGTTCATATATAAATTCATTTGGATATACTTCTAAAATTTCATTTAATATATTTAAATCATATATTTTATTTTCTTTAAAATCTGTCTTGCTAAGAAGAATTTTATGATTTAAACTTAGATCTAATTCATTTTTTAAAAAATCTACAACTTTAGCATTGCTTATCTTAAGCTGATCTTCAGTTATTTTTTCGATTATTTTAAAATAGTTACTGTAAATGTTTTTTAAACCTGTTAATTTCTTAAAAGTTTTTTCTTTTTCAATATATATCTTTGGATCATTTAGGTTTTTCGACTCCCAGTATGAGTAATTATAACCATCTTTTATTAATTCATTTTTTCTTTGTTTTAGTTCTGTTGAAATTTTATAATTTTCAGGAATTTTAATTTCTAATTCGGTAATATTATATTTAGAGTTTGGAATATCGTTTAAATTTTTATTACTGTAAAAGGTCCACCTATCAATTTTCAAAGATGGAGCTAAATGCCAGTATTGTAAATAATATTCATTTGACTTAGTGTATCCATACCCCGTAAATTTTTTACTCGGAATCTTAATATTATATTCAACTTTGACAACTGAACTTGTTGAGTCAAGCTTTACAGCTATAACATCTTGATTAGATTCTAGTCGAAAAAAATTTAATTTATCACCATTACCATTTTTAATAGATTTTATATTAGTGAATCCTCGTTCTTTATTTTTTGCTAAATGAAAGATTTTATTGTATTCTTCTGAAAAACTTTTAGCCAAAGGAGTTTGTTTAGAAATAAAACTATTATTCCAATCTAGAAGAAATATTAAGTCTTCCTTGATATTATTTGATTGAATTACTTCTATTTCTTGATTTACTTCTAGAACATTAGATAATGTGTCTAACTCAACAAAAATCTTTATGTCATATTGACTAAATAATAAAACTGTGTATAGTGAAAGTATTGGGGTTAGAATTTTTTTCAAAATGTAGTTTTTTAAAAGTTCGGACTAAGACCATAACTTTTATGAAACTGCTCTAAAATCTCAATTACTTCTTCTTTTGTGTCAACCAAGTGAATCAAATCTAAATCTTTTTTACTAATATTATTTGTTTCATCTAAAAGAGTTTGTTTAATCCAATTTAATAAACCTGACCAAAATTTAGTTCCAACTAGAATTATTGGAAACTTCTCAATTTTATGTGTTTGTATTAGGGTTATTGCTTCAAATAATTCATCTAAAGTTCCAAAACCACCAGGCATAACAACAAATCCTTGAGAATACTTCATGAATACAACTTTTCTAACAAAGAAGTAATCAAAATCAATTTTTTTATCATCATCTATGTAGACATTATCAAACTGTTCAAAAGGTAATTCAATACAAAGACCAACTGATCTTCCATTATTTTCTTTAGCTCCTTTATTAGCCGCTTCCATAATACCTGGACCACCACCAGTAATTACTCCATATCCAGCTTTAACAATGCTTTTAGCGATTTCAACTGATAATTCATAATATTCATTATCTCTTTTAGTTCTTGCAGATCCAAATATTGAAACGCATGGTCCTATTTTGCTCATTTTTTCAAAACCATTAACAAACTCCCCCATAATTTTAAATATGGCCCATGAGTCATTGGTTTTTATTTCATTCCATCCTTTTGGGTTTAATCTTGACATAGTCTTTTTTTTCTAATTTAATTCTTTTTTTAAGAACTGTCCAGTGTAACTAGTATTATTCTTAACAATATCTTCTGGTTTTCCTTCAAAAATAATATTACCACCTCTCTTACCACCCTCAGGTCCAATATCAATAATGTGGTCTACCATTTTTATTACATCTAAATTATGTTCTATTACTAAAACAGTATTTCCTTTATCAACAAGTTTATTTAACACGATCATTAATACTCTTATATCTTCAAAATGTAGTCCGGTGGTAGGTTCATCTAAAATATAAAATGTATTACCTGTATCAATTTTGGACAATTCAGTTGCAAGTTTAATTCTTTGTGCTTCTCCACCAGATAATGTAGTGCTTTGTTGACCTAAGCTTATATAACCTAACCCAACATCTTGAATTGTTTTTAATTTTTTATAAATTTTCGGAATATGTTCAAAAAAGCTTACAGCTTCATTTATTGTCATTTGAAGTACATCGCTAATTGATTTACCTTTATATCTTATGTCTAATGTCTCTCTGTTAAACCTTTTTCCTAAACACACCTCACATTCAACAAAGACATCAGGTAAAAAATTCATTTCAATTAATTTTAAACCACCACCTTTACAATTTTCACATCTACCACCAGTCACATTAAAACTGAATCTTCCTGGTTTATAACCTCTAATTAACGATTCAGGAACTTTAGAGAATAGGTTTCTAACCTCAGAAAACAAACCAGTATAAGTAGCAGGATTACTTCTTGGTGTTCGTCCTATCGGAGATTGATTAATATCGATTACTTTATCAATATGTTCAAGACCTTTAATTGATTTATATGGAAGTATATCTTTAAACCCATTATAATAATGGTTATTCATTATAGGATATAAAGTTTCGTTTATAAGAGATGACTTACCACTTCCTGAAACACCAGTTACTCCAATCATTTTATTTAACGGAATTGAAAGACTTACATTTTTTAGATTATTACCAGTACATCCAGTTAATGTGATTTTTTTAGAGTTTCCTTTTCTTCGTTTACTTGGTTTGATTATTTGCTTAATATTATTAAGATAATCAGCTGTCAAAGAACTACTTTTTTTAATGTCACTTAAATTTCCTTGCGAAATAATTTCTCCACCATGTTTTCCTGCAAAAGGACCAATGTCTATTATATGATCTGCACTAATCATCATGTCTTTATCATGTTCAACAACAATAATAGAATTTCCTATATCTCTAAGAGACTCTAAAGATTTTATTAACTTTTCGTTGTCTCGTTGGTGAAGGCCAATACTGGGTTCATCTAGGATGTATAAAACACCCACTAATTGAGAGCCTATTTGAGTGGCTAATCTAATTCTTTGACTTTCCCCTCCAGAAAGGGTTTTTGCACTTCTGCTCAAAGTCAAGTAATCTAAGCCAACGTTAATTAAAAATTGTAATCTAGTTCGAATTTCTTTATTTATATCTTCTGAAATCTTTTTTTGATTTTTAGACAGGTTATTATCTAAATTATTAAACCATTCTAAAAGATCTGAAATATCTTTATTTACTAAATCATCTATATTTAAATTGTTTAATTTAAAGTTGAGTGATTCTTTTTTTAATTTTTTTCCATTACATTTTTCACATTTTACACTATTCATGTAGTTTTTAGCCCATCTTTTAATTGACATTGATTCAGCATTGTCAAACTGATATTTAATAAAGTTTACAATTCCTTCAAAATCAATATTGTATTCTCTTTTAACTCCTAAAGATTTACTTTCCACAATAAAATCATCTTTGCCTCCGTATAGAATCATTTGTATTGCTTTATTAGGAATATTTTTAATAGGATCGTTTAAACTAAATTTATGTTTTTTAGCAATTGTTTCAATTTGTTTGTAAATCCAAGAACCCTTTTTATTTTCTAAAACTGAGATTCCTCCATTTTCAATAGATTTATTTTTGTCAACAATAATTTTATCAATATTAACTATGTTAATAGTGCCAATTCCATTACAAGAATCACAAGCTCCTTTTGGAGAATTAAATGAGAAGTTATTAGGCTCTGGATTTTGGTATGATAATCCAGTGGCCTCACACATTAAATTTTTACTAAAGTATCTGAAAGAGTTATCTAATATGTCTACCAACATAATTGTCCCTTCTCCGTGGTACATCGCAGTTTTAATACTTTCCAATAATCTTTTTTGATTATTTATGTCTTTGTTTAGTTTTAATTTATCAATTACAATCTCTATATCATGTATTTTATATCTATCGAGTTTTAAACCTTTTACTAAATCAACAATTTCCCCATCAATTCTCACTTGGGTGAAGCCTTGTTTACTTATTTGTTCAAATAGTTCTCTGTAATGACCTTTTCTGGATTTAATAACTGGAGACAAGAGAATAACTTTTTTATTTAAGTAATTTTCTTGAATCAAATCTATTATTTGATCGTCAGAATAGCTGATCATTTTTTTATTGGTATTGTAACTATATGCTTCACTAACTCTAGCAAATAACAATCTTAAAAAATCATAGATTTCTGTAATAGTCCCAACTGTAGATCTTGGAGATTTATTTGTAGATTTTTGTTCAATAGCAATAACAGGCGATAATCCATCAATTTTATCAACATCAGGTCTTTCAAGATTACCTAGAAATTGTCTAGCATAAGATGAGAAGGTTTCAATATATCTTCTTTGTCCTTCAGCGTAAATGGTATCAAATGCTAAAGAAGATTTACCACTTCCTGACAAACCAGTAATCACTACTAATTTATCTCTTGGTATGGAGACATCAATATTTTTTAAATTATGAGATTTAGCTCCTTTAATCTCAATTTTACCACCAATTTCTTCCATTATGTAAATCTACAATTTTATGCTATTTATTAGAGCTATATATGGTGAATAAATTTTTAGAATCCTACTGCTGTATCATCGCCTCTTTTATCTGCGCCCCCTTCTATTTTCCCATCATTTAAAATTAAAATGCCTTCAACTTTTGATGTTATTCTAGAACTATCAAAATGAGTTTTATATCCGTCAGCAGCTACCTTGTCCGTTATTTTTTTATCAAATCCAGTTGTTTCAAATAGTATTACATCAGGCAACCATTGATGATGAAATCTAGGAGCATTAACTGCTTGTTGCATGGTCATTTTAAACTCGTGAACATTTAATATAGTTTGTAAAACTGAAGTGATAATAGTTGATCCACCAGGAGTGCCTAATACCATGTATAAATCGTTATTTTTTTCAACTATTGTCGGAGTCATTGAGCTCAGCATTCTTTTGCCTGGTTCAATTTGATTTATTTCAGAACCAACCAGCCCATACATGTTCGGAACACCAGGTTTACTACTGAAGTCATCCATTTCATTGTTTAAAAAAAAACCTAACTCATCTGAATATAATTTTGAACCGTACGCTGCATTTAACGTAGTTGTAACTGAAACCGAATTTCCAAATTGATCTACTATAGAGTAGTGAGTGGTTTCATTACTTTCAGTAATATTTATTTTTCCCGGATTTAAGTCTTTGGATAGAGTAGGAGTTGAAAAAGAAAAGTCTTTCATTCTTGTTGATAAATACTCATCACTAGTTATTTTTTTGTAAGGAATTTCATTAAAATCAGGATCTCCTAAGTAAAAACTTCTGTCTGCATAAGCTCTTCTTTCAGCTTCAACTAATAATTTTATGTAGTCTACATTATTATGACCGTATTTTTGAAGATCAAAAGGATTAATCATCTTCATAATTTGCTCTAAACAAATCCCACCACTAGATGGTGGAGCCATAGATATTATTTTTAGATCATCATATTCAAAAATAACTGGCTTTCTCCATTTTGGTTGATAAGATTTCAAATCTTCCAAAGTTATTATTCCTCCATTTTTTTGAACAAATTTAACCAATTCACTAGCAGTTTTGCCTTCGTAAAACTCTTTTTTACCATTTGACATTATTCTTTTTAATGTCTTAGCTAAAGCAGTATATTTTATAGTATCTTTTTCATTCCAAACTTTTTTCCATAAACTAGATTTATCATACTGAACATTCTCAGAGCCATTCCAAAAAGTTTTCTTGTTATTAATTTCTGAATAATACTGTTTTAATCTAGCTTCTTGTTTTTTTGTGACTACTACTCCTTTAAGTGCTAAATCAATTACTGGTTGAAATATTTCTTCAATTTTTAAAGTGCCATATTTTTCATAAACCTCAAATATGCCTGCAATTGTACCAGGAACCCCAACAGCTAAACCACCAACAGTGCTAAGCCCTTCAATTACATTGTTATTCTTATCAAGATACATGTCTCTTGTAGCTCCGATGGGAGCTTTTTCTCTATAATCTAATGAGCCAACTTCTCCATCATTTTTTCTAAAAACCATAAAGCCACCACCACCTATATTTCCTGCATATGGATATGCGACTGCCAACGCTAATTCAGTTGCTACCATTGCATCAAAAGCATTTCCACCTTTTTTTAATATTTCAACACCAATTTTAGAAGCTTCCTCTCGAGCAGTTACAACCATAGCATTATTGGAAATCACCCCCGTTTCGGTGGTAGCTTCATTACAACTAAACTGAAAAAATATAAGTATTATAAATAGGTAACGATAGATCATGATTTGGTAGAATTTTCTTCTAAAATACTTATTCAAAATTAGAATTAAAACTATGATGTGTTATATTTGTAAAAAATTATAATAAATGACATTAATCAAATCAATTTCAGGTATTAGAGGTACTATAGGTGGGGTAGTAGGAGATAATTTAACTCCTTTGGATGTTGTAAAGTTTGCTTCTGCTTATGGAATTTGGATAAGAAGAAATAGTGATAATAATAAAATAGTAATTGGTAGGGACGCAAGAATTTCAGGATCTATGGTTCAAAACTTAGTTATGAATACATTAGTTGGTTTAGGTTTTGATGTTATAGATATAGGCCTTTCGACAACTCCAACAGTAGAAATAGCAGTTCCTCTTGAAAATGCAAGTGGTGGTATAATTATTACAGCAAGTCATAACCCAAAACAATGGAATGCACTAAAGTTATTAAATAGTAGTGGAGAGTTTTTGAATTCTAATGATGGCGTCGAAATTTTAAAATTAGCTGAAAGCTCTAATTTAAAATATAATGAAGTTGATGCTTTAGGTAAAATCTCTGAAGTTAAAAACTATATAGATATTCATATTGATCAGGTTTTGTCATTAAACATTATTGACGTTAATAAAATTAAATCCTCAAACTTCAAAATTGTTGTTGATGCAGTTAATTCAACTGGTGGAATAGCGGTTCCAAAACTTTTAAATAAATTAGGTGTTGAGGTTATAGAATTATATTGTGAGCCTAATGGACATTTCCCTCACAATCCTGAACCACTAAGAGAGAACTTAACTGATTTATCAAGCCTTGTCGTTGAGCATAAAGCTGATTTAGGAATTGTAGTTGATCCTGATGTAGATCGCTTAGCTTTTGTTTGCGAAGATGGAAGTATTTTTGGAGAGGAATACACTTTGGTTGCATGTGCAGACTTTGTACTTGGTAAAACTCCAGGTCCTACAGTAAGTAATTTAAGCTCTACACGCGCTTTAAAGGACATTTCAGATAAACATGGATGCAATCATCAGTCAAGTGCTGTTGGTGAGGTTAATGTGGTTGAAATGATGAAGAAAAATAATGCCGTTATTGGAGGTGAAGGAAATGGTGGGGTTATTTATCCAGAATCTCATTATGGTAGAGACTCTATTGTAGGTATTGCAATATTTTTAAATTTATTAGCTGAAAGAAAACTAACTGCTTTAGAGTTAAAAAACGAATATCCTTCATACTTTATGAGTAAGCAAAAATTGCAACTTAATAATGATTTAAATTTCGAGGCTATACAAGATTTTTTAATGAATAAATATTCTTCTGAAAAAATTGATACCGTTGATGGACTAAAAATTGATTTTGAAGATTCATGGGTTCAACTTAGAAAAAGTAATACTGAACCTATCATAAGAATATACAGTGAAGCTAAATCTCAGGAATCAGCTGATGCACTAGCTAATAGTGTAATTAAGGATATTACTAATAAGTTTATGTAAGTTATTTAGATGGAGCTTTGTCTTTATGCTTCCATCTTTTGTGAGTCCAAGTATAAAATTCTGGAGCTTTAATAATTTGTTGTTCTACTTTTTTTATAAAGAGGTCTGATATTTCAAAATTTTCATAATCTTTTGGGGTTGTTGTAATTTTTTCAAAAGTAGTCATATAATATCCTCTTTTTATTCTCTCAGTTGCAAAAAATGCTATAGCTAGATTATGTTTTTTTGCAAGCATTTCAGCACCTGTATGAATAGGTACAGTAACCCCCATAAATTTACCCCAATGAAAAGCTCTTTTTAATTTTGGAGTTTGATCCGATGCAAAGCCATAAAGAGATATTTTCTTTTTTGATCTTGAGTTTTTGGCTATTGTAGCAATGGACTCTTTTGTACTAATTAAATACCCATTAAACCTACTTCTTGATTTTTTTATGATTTTATCAAAATATGGATTAGATAATTTTTTATAAATACCATAAATATCATATTTAACAAATCTGTCGAGAATAAATACCCATTCCCAACTTGCATAATGTCCACACATTAAAATTAAATCTTGCTCTGTTTTTTCAAGTTCTTTTAAAACTTCAACATTTTTAAACTGAAACCTCTGTTTAACTTCCTCTTCAGCCATTCCTGAAAACTTTATAGACTCCAAAAGAACATCAGTTAAATTTCGGTATGTTTTTAATTCTATGTTTTTTATCTCTTTATTAGTTTTTTTAGGAAAAACTAAATTTAAATTATGTTTAACAGTTTCTCTTCTGTATCTAATAATGTAATAAAATATGTAAAAGAGGAAATCAGATAATTTGTAAAGTAAAAAAAAATTAAGTCTTGATACTATCCAAAATAATGGATATAAAAAAATAAAAGATATTAAATGATTTAACCTATTAATCATGGAGCAAATATAAATATATATTCTATAAATTAATTTTAAGTGCTATTTTAATTAACATAATTCAATTTCATTACTTTTGCTAAAAATTTATTCGTGATTAAAACCGACACTATAATAGCGCTTGCAACTCCTCCAGGTATAGGAGCAATCTCTGTTATTAGGCTCTCGGGAAAAGACTCAATTATTATATCAAATAAATTATTTAAGCCCTTAAATAATACTGATCTTATTAATCAAAATACTCATACTGTTAGTTTGGGGTATATAAAAGATTCTGATATTACCATTGATAAGGTTTTAATATCAGTTTTCAAAGCACCAAAATCTTACACTGGTGAAAATATTGTTGAAATCTCATGTCATGGAAGTGTTTTTATACAACAAAAAATAATTGATTTGTTCACTGTTAACGGATGTAGATTAGCAGATCCAGGTGAATTTACCCTCAGAGCATTTCTAAATGGAAAAATGGATTTAAGTCAAGCGGAATCAGTTGCTGATTTAATTTCAAGCACAAGCGAATCTTCTCATAAAATTGCGATGGATCATATGCGTGGTGGATTTAGTAATGATATTAAACTTTTAAGAGAAGAGCTGTTAAATTTTGCATCATTAATTGAATTAGAACTTGATTTTTCAGAAGAAGATGTCGAGTTCGCTAATATGAAGGCTTTTGAGGATTTACTTGTTAAAATTATTTCAACACTTAAAAATTTGATAGATTCATTTTCACTTGGAAATGTTATTAAAGAAGGGATACCAATATCCATAGTAGGGGAGCCCAATACAGGAAAATCAACTTTACTCAATTCTATTTTAAATGAAGAAAAGGCTATTGTCAGTGATATAGCAGGAACTACTAGAGATTCTATTGAAGATGAAGTTGTTATAAATGGAATTAACTTTAGGTTTATAGATACAGCAGGTATTAGGTCTACTGATGATGAAATAGAAACTATAGGAATTAGAAAGACATTTGAAAATATTAATAAGTCTAATATTGTTTTGTACGTTATTGACTCTTCAAAAGTGAATGACAAGAATTTAAATATTTATAGAAGCAATATTGATAAAATAATTTCTGATTATAGCAATAAGAACATATTATTATTAGCCAATAAGATAGACCTTGCTAATATTTCTTTTATTAATGATAATTTTTCTGATTATGATTTGATATCTATTAGCGCTAAAGATAATATCAATATAGATAAAGTTAAAGCTAAAATCTCCTCATATATCGAATTAGGTATAGTGAATAACTCAA
>Ga0257114_1002284_pt1 | contig 12921 bp, 9 predicted proteins | sample SI112_10mmetaG_FD_190149 | JGI IMG/M metagenome (GOLD analysis project Ga0257114, IMG submission 190149) | Marine microbial communities from Saanich Inlet, British Columbia, Canada - SI112_10m | ecosystem: Environmental > Aquatic > Marine > Inlet | place: Canada: British Columbia | collected... | reverse complement strand
TTCTTGATGGTGGTGCTGGATATATGGCAAGATCAGATGGTTCAACTGGTGGTATGAATAGAACTTGGTCTAAATCTGATCAGACTACAATTAAAAGGAATGATGGAACTTATCTTTTACCATTGAATCCTGGAGAATTGCAGTCTTTAAATGTTGGTGACACTATCAATATGCCTGTCGGGACTAGGATTGTTAGTGAACCACTTGGTGATAATACAGGTGGTGGTGAAGAAATTATTGGTGGAAGAGATTATGTAGTAACTACACCTGGTACAATTACCACACCAGAGAAACCAGAAACTTCTACCACTGAGGTAGGTGATTATCCATCAAGCACTGATGGAACTTACCCAGTTATAACTCATCTTTCATCCATATATGTTGAAGACCCAGGTGTTGGGTACTCACTATCAGATGAGGTTGTAATCACCCCCAGTGAGGGAGCTACAGCTACAATTGATGTCACTGATTTAGGTGCTATCAAATCTATCAGAGTGACAAAGAAAGGAGAGGGATTTAAAGTGAAACCGACAGTTTACATCAAGTCTAGAGGTGGTATTGGTGCTGTGTTGTCTGGTCAACTTGGCATAGATAATGTTGATGAAGAACGTATGAGAGAACCAGGTGTCAGTGATAAAATTATTCAAGTTAACGATGTTGTGGGGGCATACTGATGTCAATTAAAAAGAATCCCTATACTTATAGAAAAGGTACTTCTGATGCTGAAATTAAGTTTGGACATATCACGGGTGATAATGAAGTTGCCGCTGCTATACTAAGAAGTGGGTATTTTCATGACCATTACATTAGTCTTGATGCGACAGGTAATAGTAGTAGAAAAGGTGGAACAATTTGTAAGTCACCAGGCTCCTTTCAAGTAAAAGCCGGAAAGAATGTATCAAGTTCAGATAATGGTGTCTTTATCAAAGCTGAGAATGGTAATGTCCACATCTCAGCACCAAGTGGAACTATTATTCTTGATGCTAGAAATATTTTGATCAAGGCTACTGGTGATGATCAATCGACTGGTAATGTTACTATAGAGGGTAATGATAAGGTCTCAATAAAGGGTAAAGGTGATGGTGTAGATATCAGTGGTAATGCTTCTGTAAAGATTACTTCTGATAAACAAGTTGATGTGATTGGAAAAACAATTCTAAATTTATATGGGAATATCATGGACTGTGCTGATGGTTCTTCTTCTGGTACAACAGGTCTCAAATTGGATCGACAAGGCAGTAAAACTGGTACTCCGAAGGGTGCTAGTGCTGTAATTGAAACAGCTCTGGCTGGTTTGAGTGCTTTATCAGGACAAAACAATGAGTTCAACAACTCATTACTGGGTAGCCTAACTAGTGTATTCGGAGGTGGATGATGGAAAGTTTTAAAAATGGATTAGAGAATATTGTTTTTTATAGTGGAAGACTTCAGAATCAAAAACATATTGAATTGCCACCAGAGTGGACAGAATTTGTAAATGAGAGTACAATTACAGTATCATTGACTTCTATTGGTAGTCATCAGGATCTTATTGTTAGAGGTCTTCAAGGAAATAAGATTACTATTCAATCAAAATCAGTTATCCCAATTGATTGTTATTATCATGTATTTGCAGAAAGAAACGAAGTAGAATCATGAAGGTAGGAGATTTATTTGTAGGAAAAAAGTTAATTGTTGGTGACCCTACTTCTGCGTTAACGGGTATTGGTAGACCACCAGTTAATATCAGGGGTAGTGCTTATATTGAAGCACCAATGATTGTTGGTGACGATCTTAAGTTCCCAACTCCTGAAGCTACCATGATGATTGGTAGGTGTATGAATTCTGACATCCTACCAGCCATCGTTCCTGGTCTTTTTAGAATCAGAAATCTTGTTCCTGGAACTGAGACACCTCAAGATGTTGTCATCGGTGACCCATCAGGACCTGTCGGTGTGACTGTGTACTGTGGACTATCTTTCTTTACAGTTGAAGCTTCGGCTATCAGTTTAGTTACGGTTAAACATAGTGAAATATCTGCTGTTGCGGATTTAGTATCATCCATTAAGAGTGATGTTGGAGCTAAAGTTTTTGCGGGAGCAAAGACTGAACTTGGTGTTGACTCTAACTTAGCAGCTGCATTTAACTTTTCTAATATTAGTGGTGATATTTTCGCAGGACCTTATCCTGACTATGTGGTCGGGGGTCCAGCTGGCTCAGTGAATTTCACTTATAAGGTTGCTAAAAGTAAGAAATCGTTTGATATTCCCCACCCAACCAAGGATAATCACCGTTTAAGATATGTTTGTCTTGAGGGACCTTCTGCTGAAGTATATTTCAGAGGTAAGTTGAAGGGTGAACACATCATTCACCTCCCTGATTATTGGAAGGGTTTGGTTGATCCAGACTCAATCACAGTACAATTGACACCCATTGGATGTCGTCAGAGTCTCTACTATGAGGAGGCAGAGTGGTGCAAAACAATCAAGGTCGTGAACGCTGATTGTGGACCCGTTTGGTGTTCTTACACAGTTTTTGCTGAGAGAAAGGACACATCTAAGAACATCCCAGAGTATAAAGGCTTGACACCTTTGGACTATCCAGGTGATAATAGTGATTATCTTGTCAATGATGGTAAGTGAATACAGTTCATGAGATCTTCCCACTCATAGTTTATCAAGGAACAATTGATTGTCATGGAGAGTTCAAAGAACAAAATTTAGAAACTCTCTGTGACTACTGGTTTAATGGATATGAGAATGAAAGTCCAGAGGTGTCTGGTAATATTTTTTCTCATTTAAATGACGACTACTCTATGTTTTATGAATCACTCAAGAAGTGTATCGTAGAATATTTTGATCATTTAAAAGTCAATCATACTCTTTTTGATTTTCATGTGGTAAAATCATGGGTCGGTTATCATAAAGATGATGACACCCCATCAATACCATCACACTTTCATAATGAATCTAATATCAGTTTTGTCTATTATTTGAAAACTGATGAGAGTTCTGATAAGTTCTGTGTGAGTCAAGATTCAAACAGGAATGAAGTATCTGGTGGTTTGTTTGAGACTGCTGATAAGTTCAATACTTTGCTTGGATTTAACCGATATAATTGTAATCATTATAATATAAGTCCTATAGAGGGGTCAGTTCTCCTTTTTCCTAGTGATCTACGACATGGTACTCAGAAGATTGGAGAGAGAAGAGGTGAGAGAATAGTTATAGCTGGGGATATTAGAGTGACACTGAAACCAGAACACTTTAGGCACCATCAGGGTTGTACTCACCCCTCACAGTGGTTAGAGATATGATTGATGACCTAGCGTACAAGTGGATTTATGATGATAGGTTACCAAAACTGATTAAACATTCTGAGATATGTTACCCACCACCCCATCCAGATCTTATTGACGGAGTTGATATCACATATCCAGGTATCGTAGTTGAATACCCAAAAGGATATGCGATTGAGGATGGGGTCCATCGTATTGCTAAACTTCAGAGAGAAGGTATATACGAGTCTCTTTTTTATGTTGTCACTCTTCGTGAACTGAAACAGGGTATGGTTTGTATGACATACACAAACCTTCAGGGAGAAACTAAGTGGTGTTATTCTACAGATTGGGTGGATAAATAATCAAAAAGTTTGATAAGATGTCCAACACCTCTGATATGCTCGATGTTTTCAACACCATCGACAGTGAGACAGTTAACCTCGTAGATGAATGTAAAGCTAAGATATCGGTTCTAGACCAAGCTAAAGGTGCTTACGTCAGAGCTACTACAAATATAGATCAAAACCTTCATGATCAAATAACTCCAGTCAATGATACCCTTTATGCTACTAGAGATGCATATGATCAGAGGGTCGATGTTCAGAACTGTAGAAGTGATTTGTTTTGGAGACTGAGTGGTGTCACTAGTAATGCTACTGGAACACCACCTGGTTATCAGGTTAATTATGTATTTACTTGTACCAAGTTGAGTTCCATCTATCCAAAGACAGATGCAACTGGTATTTCTTCTGGAATTTCAAGTGAGGCTTCTGCTGTTGGATTTGCAACAAATGCTGTCACATACTATGATGGTACTACTTTCAATAAAGTGGAGTTGCCAGAAGAGGGTGACTCATTGAATGGTGTTGGTTCATTCTTTGATACTTACTATCAACCAGATAACCTACATGGTCTTAAACTTTATAATGAACCATATGCTAGAGATGTATTAGATACATTCCGTGCGTCAGGGATCGGATCTATTGGTATTGGGACTCTTGCGTCTACGAATCGAATGACGATTCTAGCTCCAGCTGATAAAACACCAATTAAGGTTGGTCAACTCATGACTCCCTCTAAGACAGGATTCTTTGCTACTCAATTTGTCACAGTGACTGGAGTTGGAACTACTGCTGCTGATTTGAGTTTATATCCATTCACGGGTATTACTACTTCTCAGTTGATTAATGTTCCTTATGTCACTGTAGATTCACTTCCCGTTTCTGCAATTAATGCTCCCCAAAGTGATGGTACATATGTTAACATGACATTTACTCAAAACCCAAGTACATTGAGTGATAGTCTCGCTATCAATATGGACCAGAATCCATATGTTGAACAATCAATAGAAATAATGAGCTATAATCAGGCTGGATCTGGAGTCAAGATTGTATATGATAATAGTGGAATTGGTGGTGGGACAGCATCATGGAATCAATTTATGGATGGACTCACAGATCCTAATGTTGACCTTGATGAAGATGGAAACGATACATTAATATCAGAACCACCCATTGGAGCTGGTAAAATATATTATAGAGTTGGATTTCCAAATAAACCAGTCCTTCCGTTGGGTGGAGCTGATGCATCGGAAGGTGACACTGCAACTCTCATCAGCACAACCCTTCCAGTCTCTACTCTATATCAATCTCTTTCATCATGTGATGACACTGCATTAAATGCAGCAATTTCGGCTAGAGACACAGCTGAAAGTGCTTTGGCTAGTGATAGTGATTTTCCTGAGAAGATAAATTTATCAAATAAAATAAAACAGAAGGTTAATGAAGAATTTAACTTGAGGACCTGGGCATATCGAATGCAAATTGGTAAGGGTAATGAACGCCAGACTATCACTGATGAGTTTAAGAGTACAATTAAGAACTCCAACTTCCAAGACCTGATGAACGGTTGATGAACTGGCACACCCCATCTTGACGGGGACTCTGTGATGCCCTATTATGAGAGAGTTCAAGACAGACCACCCATGAACCAGAATCAATACGACCCCTCTGACTACGCTCTTGACAACGATGATGACGAGTATCTGACCCGTGTCGTTGTTGACACCTGTGCCCGTACCTTCTACATGTACTCTAACGAGGGTGATACTAAGACTGTACCTACTGAGTCAATTGGACAGTTTATGGATGTCCTAGAGGTCATTCGTTGTGTATGTGATGAGGACATGGTTCACTATTCCGAACCAGTCGTAGCTGGTTAACTCTCATATATTATTTCGACCTTTGATTACAAAAAGGTCCAATAAAAAATCTGGGGTATTTTTGACCCCCTTTACTTTTTTATGATTACCTATCCATCCTCTTTTTACGACGAAATCCTAGAGTGTTATGAGTATGAGACCAGAAACCCGACAATCTATGGAAATGTTATTTGTGGCAAAGTGGAATATTCCAAAAGCAGCGAAGAATTGCAATCTGACTGATAAGGAGATGAAAATCACTTTCAACGAATATTGTCGTTTGAACCCTCCCACCTGGGAGGAGTGATTTATTGCCCTAATTGTCACGCCCAGACGGATAACTACCGAGGGAAGAACAAGGGTTCCTACTCCTGATAAATAAAGTCATAATAGATATAGTGTGCGAAGAAGATGCCATTATCGAGACTTGACAACTTCCTCAAGAATGTTCGTGGAAACATCATATATGTAAATCCCAATGACTTAGATGCTACTGATAGTGTGACGAATCAGGGTAACTCAATGGGTCGCCCTTTCATTACCATTCAAAGAGCACTGATTGAAGCGGCTAGATTTTCGTATCAGAGAGGACTGGATAATGATAGATTTGGTAAAACAACGATTCTTTTGTCACCAGGAGAACACGTTATTGACAACAGACCCGGTTGGATTCCTAACGGTCTTGGGAATTTCAGACTGAGAGATGGAACCTCATCTGCAAATTTTACTACTTTTAGTAGCACTTCAAACTTTGATTTAACTTCATCTGTAAACGATCTTTACAAGTTAAACTCAATTAGTGGTGGTGTTATTGTTCCCCGTGGTGTTTCGATTGTTGGTCAAGATTTAAGAAAAACCACAATTAGACCATTATACATTCCGAATCCAGAAAACGATAATATTGAAAGATCCGCAATTTTCAAAATTACTGGTGGGTGTTACTTCTTCCAATTCACTATTTTTGACGGAAATCCTAACGGAAATGTTTATAAAGATTATACTACTGGATCAACGGTAGCTAACTTCTCACACCACAAACTGACTTGTTTTGAATATGCTGATGGAACTAATAGTGTAGACATAAACGACACTTTCATTCCAAATTTCAAGACAGATAGAACTGATCTTGATATGTATTATGAAAAGGTTGGTCTTGCTTATGGTACATCTTCTGGTAGAGAGATTCAACCAGATTATCCTTCTTCTGGACTTGATATTCAACCCAAGATTGATGAATTCCGTATCGTTGGACCAACTGGTGGTGGTGTAGGAATTTCGACCATCAAAGCTGGTAATGGTACAGCTCTTGGTGCTACTGAAGTAATTACTGTCACTCTTACGGAGGCAATAACGGGTCTTGAGGTTGACACAGCCTTCCAGGTAAATGGAATCACCGATACTGATTATAATGGTTCTTTTGTTGTTAATGAAGTTGTAACCAGAACAACAGAAGGTGTGACATCATTCAAGTATCTGAATTCCGTCATTCCAGTTGATCCTTCACCGACAGCCACAGGTGGATCAATTGTACTTGATACTGACACAGTCACATCATCATCACCTTACATCTTCAATATCTCACTGAGATCTGTATTTGGTATGTGTGGTATGCATGCCGATGGTGCTAAGGCAAGTGGATTCAAATCCATGGTTGTCGCTCAGTTTACTGGTGTATCTCTTCAGAAGGATGACAATGCATTCTGTAGATTTGACAAATCAACAGGTGACTTTAGATTTGCATCCACTGTAGATAATATCCATAGTGATCCAGATGCAAAATATAGACCAGAATACTATAACTTCCACATTAAGGCATCTAACAATGCTATTTGTCAATTAGTTTCAATCTTTGCTATTGGTTATGCGGAACACTTTGTAACTGAAAGTGGTGGTGACTTCTCAGTCACCAACTCTAACTCCAACTTTGGTCAAATAGCCTTGGCATCTAGGGGTTATAGAGATGTAGCTTTCGGCAGAGATGATGTTGGATATATTACAAATGTTATTGCACCAAAACTCTTAGATACAAACACTGTCAATCTTGAATATGGTGCTATTGATGTATCTACTACTGTTAGTGTTGCTACCACATCCAGACTTTACTTACACAATGAGACGAATGAATCTGCACCACCAAAATCTGTAATTCAAGGATATAGACTTGGTTCTGCTGAAGATGATAGACTGAGACTTCTTACTGCAGAGGGTGGTGTATCCATAGAACATAATGCTCGTATCGTAATGCCAGATTCTTCTACTGGCACGAAGTATAGTTCTGTCAAACGATTCAAGGTTGGTAGAGTAGGTGTAGCAAACAGTATCACATCCAATACCTTAACTTTTAATGAAAATCATAGATTAATTAATGGAGAGACAATTAGGGTCATAAGTGATAATGCTAGGCTTCCAGATGGTTTAGATGAAAACAGAGTTTATTATGCAATTGTTGGTGGATCTCTCAATGATGATCAAATTAAGATTGCTGTAAGTCCTAATGATGCTTCAAGTGGTACAGCTATTGATATCAACAGTCTCGGTGGAACTATTTCAGTAGAAAGTAGAGTTAGTGATAAAGTAGCTGGTGATATCGGACACCCAATTCAATATGATACTAGTGAAAGTAAGTGGTATGTTAATGTTTCTGGTTCCTCTACAGACAATGGAATCTATAATACAATCGTATCACTTGGGACTACTACTCTTGGTGAAGCTACTTCCAGAACATTCATCAACAGACAGCCAGACAATAGAGGATTACAAGACAGAATATACAGATACAGATACGTTATTCCATCTGATGTAGGTGTCTCATCAGCCAGACCACCTAGAGATGGTTATATCTTACAGTCTTCCAATAGTGTAAATGGTGCAACTGATGCTGAGGTGGCTCTTCAGTTTAATCCTAGTTCTGTCACCATGACAAATGTTGGTGAGATGAGGAACTTTAGTTTCATCCGCACAGCCAACTATGATACTACAAACACTAATTACACAACTGAACTTCCACACAAATTGACCGTTGGTTCTAAGGTCAAAATCAGTAATGTGACGAGTACAGAGAATGCGACTGGTGTCGCAAACTCTGCTTTTAACGGTATATTCACAGTTGCTGGTATCTCAAGTGCCAACACATTCTATACTACCGATATTATTACTGATCCTGGAACATTTACAAATAACACATCTATAAGAACAAGATCACTTCCAACATTCCAACAAATAAGAGCTGATAATAGTTTCTATGTTTATGATGTTGAACAGATTAAGGAGTATAGTCAAGGGGAACAAGACGGTATTTACTATCTGACTGTCATTGACTCAGCTAACAAACCATCTATTGCACCATTTAACGGGTCTGATAATTTCACATTCTCACAACCAATTGTAAATCTTTATCCTCAAGTTGATAGAGATAATCCTATATCTGAATCACCTGTCGCCCAGTCTTACGCACTTCCCGATAAATTGGGTAAAGTTGTAATTGATAATCCAAAGAATAGTATTACAAAGACTTCTCTTGACAGATTAAATCATAGTTTCCAAATTGGTGTTGGTATTACTGATATTTCTACCGTAAGTGGTGGTAGCACTCACACAGTCTTCTTAGATCGTGAGCATGGATATAACTCTATTGCTGGTGTAACGATTACCTCAGCTGGTAGTGCATATGGTAATGGAATTGGATCCGCAGAAAATCTCTACAATGCCCGTCTTGGTGTTGGTACAGGTGGCCAAGGTGCTACAGCTAGAATTACAGTAAATGCTTCTGGTGAAATGACCGCCGTCAAGATTATGGATGGTGGTTGTAACTACGAAGTTGGTGATGTTCTGACAGTTACAGGAACAGCTACAACAACTGGTTTCTCCGCTGGTTCAGTTACAGTACAATACATTAACAATAATATCGGTGATACTGTCAGTATATCTGGTGTCACTTCTGAAAGTTATAATTCTTATAATCAACTTTATAGAATTACTGGTATTAGTACAACCAAAGAAGTTACTGTAGAATCGAGACTCCCTGTTATTGGATTTTCAACGACTGGTGTTGGTCCTACCGTACTGACTGAATCGTATTTGACCAACAATGGGCCCAGACTTAATATCTCATCTTTGAAGTATAATAGAGAGGTAGGAATTGGTACAGTTGTTACCTCTGACTCACATGGATTAGTAGCTGAAAACACTATCGCAATCGGTGGAGCTACAGAAAACTTCTACAATGGGATATTTGCTATAACTGAAGTTGTGAGTCTTAATGAATTTAAGATTAACATTGGTTTATCGACAAACACTCCAGCAATTTCTGGAACACTTCTTGGATATCCTGTTGGTCAGTCCGCACAATCTGGAACATTTGCTCTTTATGATGAGAACTTTGGTGGAAGAGCCAGTAACTATTATGCTGGTATTAGTACTGTTCTGTCAGCCGCTGTCAACACATCTAACACTGATGAGATCAGTATCGAAAATGTAGACCAACATGGTCTGAATGTTGGTGATTATCTCAGAATTGATAATGAGATAATGAGAATCAAAACGACGGTTGGTTCTAACCCCGTCAAGGTATTCAGAGGTGTTGTTGGAACTAAGAGTGCCACACACATTAATGGATCAAAGATTCAAACAATTAATATACACCCAATTGAACTTAGAAGAACATCAATTACTAGAGCATCTGGTCATACATTTGAGTATCTTGGGTATGGTCCTGGTAACTACTCAACAGCACTACCACAGAGACAATCATCACAACCTGGTCTGACTGAACAGTTACTGTCTCAATCATTTAGATCCAATGGTGGTGTGAATGTCTACACTGGTATGAATGACCGAGGTGACTTCTATATTGGTAACAAGAGAATTTCCTCTAACACTGGTAAGGAAGAGGTATTTGATACACCAGTACCAACAATCACTGGTGAGGATGTATTTGTTGTTGGTACAGAGACTGGTGTTGATGTTATCAACCCACTTGACGCTACTGTATCCAGAAGTCTCAAGGTTGAGGGTGGAACTCAGAATAATATTCTGTCAGAGTTCAATGGACCAGTTGTCTTCACTGAGAAAATTACTTCTACCTCTGAAGATGGTGTTGAGTCCAACTCATTGTTCCTTCAGGGTGATACTGTTGTATCTAGAAAATATACTGTAGGACTTACACAACCCACATTGGCTGGTAACCCTGGTGATGTTGTTTATAACGCCAATCCAACTGAAGGTGGAACGATTGGATGGACATATACCACTGACACTGGATGGTATTCGTTTGGTTCAATCAGTGTTGATGAAAATTCTAATCAGATGACATTTGATCAGGTTGGAATCGCAACCACTACACCTGGCAAATCTACCTTAAGAGTTGGTTCTGGAACTACACTGTTCGCAGTAGACAATGATGGTGTTGGTATTGGGACCACAGCCAATGAGTACAAATTGAATGTCATTGGGGATACCAATATTGATGGTAATATCAATATTACTGGAATTCTCACGGCAAACAAAATAGTTGGTGATGGATCTCTTCTCACTAACCTTCTGAATGATAGTCTTTGGAATGGTGTATTAGCTGGTCTTGGAACTGGTATTTACAATAATGATGTTCTCAATGTTGGTATTGGTACAACTGTACCTGAATTCCCCCTTGATGTTGGAGCTCCTGGTTCTGGAACAACAGATTTGAGGGTTAAGAACAGAGCTGCTTTTGAAGATCAACTTGAAGCTGTTAATGTCAGTGTGACTGGATTTACAACGATCACTGGTGATTATTGCAGGAATCGTTACTACGACTGATCTGATTGTTGGAACTGCTTTAACTACAAATAGTGGAAAGGTTGGTTTCGGAACAAATTCACCAAGAGCAGATGTTGACTTTGAAGGATCTGTCAAACTCAAGACATATTCTGAAAATGTAGAAACACCTGATATTGCTAGTGGAGTTGTGATTATTGACCTGTCACTTGGACAAACATTTGAGGTGACACTTGATGAGGCTGTAACTAGATTCACTCTACTCAATCCGCCAACTGGTTCAACAGCTTTCTCCATCAAACTGACACAGGATGGAACTGGTGGTTATGGTGTCGGTATAGATACCTTTAGGGATAATGGTGGTACTACCATTCCTGTTTATTGGCCAGGTGGTGGGGTAGTACCTATCCCGACTACAACCGCGTCTAAGACCGATATTTACTCGTTCAAGACATTTGATGGTGGTTCATCCCTGTACGGTGTTGTTGGAGGACAGAACTTCGCATGATAGGATTAGGATTCCATAACTCAATAGATACAACTCTCGACCTCAATGGACCTTTCCTGAGGTACACCACACAACCATCAATAAGTGGAGATGTTTCTAATGGTGGTAGTGTTACCTTAAGTGGTATCGCTACCGCTGAATTTAAACATAATCCAACAATTCCTGGAGAAAGAGTAACAAATACGGGAAATGTTGAGTATCAATGGTACATTAACGATGTCGTTGTTGTTGATGGTACATATGGTGATCAAGAAATTAGTGGTTCTCAAACTTCTGAACTTACAGTTACCAATCTCACTAGCCCAGACGATAATGGGAAGACTGCAGTTTTGTATGCATCATATGGTGCATCTGCATATCAATCATCAACTCCTGTAACCGCTGGAACTGCGAGATCAACAGGAAATGCTCCAAATGCACCTTTAATATCAGATACAGTAACAATTAATGTTACTCCAGTTCTGTCAATACTTTTACAACCAACTGAAATTGCAGATGGGTTGGAAGATTCATTCTCTATCTTTAATATTGACGCAGAGGTTTCAGATTCAACTTTAGATTCTCTAATTACATATCAATGGAGAATAGATGGAGTTAATTTATCTGATAGTGCAACCATCACAGGTTCAACGACAAAACAATTACAAATCAAACAATTAGAGGGAACATATACAATCGATTGTATGGTTACACACCCAACAGCAGAACCATCACCATTACAGTCAAATCAAGTTAGTTATGTGGTTGAGTCCATAAAAGAATTTGTTAATCTTGAAACTTATGATGGACGCAACGAATCGGTTCCTTTCAGTATGATTCAACAGAATTTAAATGATGGCCCTCTGAATATTACAGGAAGAGCACAGGTTTCTACGAGTGAAAGACCTAATCCTGTAGGTGCTGGTCTTCGAGCTGGTTCTGTTGTTTACTTCCTTCATGCTCCAGAAGCTGATGTTGATGTTCTGATTGAAATGGCTGCAGCTGGTGGTGCTTCGTTTGGGGGAATTCAATCAGGACAAGGTGGTTGGGGATGTTTCAGAATGACTCTGAAGCAAAATGTAGAGTATGCCATCAAACTGGGTACAAATGAAGGTGAACTAATGCCAGTTGGTGGTGCTGTTCTGAGAGATCCAATTCGTGGAGCATATGGTGGTGGAATTGCAACAATTTATGAGAAAAACCAACTTTTAGCTGCTCTTGGTG
>Ga0257114_1002272_pt1 | contig 12965 bp, 10 predicted proteins | sample SI112_10mmetaG_FD_190149 | JGI IMG/M metagenome (GOLD analysis project Ga0257114, IMG submission 190149) | Marine microbial communities from Saanich Inlet, British Columbia, Canada - SI112_10m | ecosystem: Environmental > Aquatic > Marine > Inlet | place: Canada: British Columbia | collected... | reverse complement strand
TCAAATCTCAAAATGCATCTGGATGGGAAGCAAGTCAGTGGGAAGATTTGAAATTTAATCTGTATAGAGCAGAATTTGAAGCATCTGGTACTATTGACATTTATAGTCCAGAATTAACTAAAGGGAATAGACAAATTGCAAATCTATTACCAGATTCCATTGAATTAAAATCAAGAAGACTTAGAATCGGTCTTTCATCAACATTTGATGCTACAAATACTCATGCATTAGGCAATACATTCGATCAATCTAGTACTAACGCAAGTGGTAATTTAATTGGTGTAGGTGCTTCTGCTACGGGTGCATTAACAATATCCAACGCTGGTATTGGTTATACACCTTCTTCAGGTGCCGAAACTAGAACTATAAATTTAGTTACTCTTTCGGGTAATGGAACTGGTGCTGAAGCATCAGTTACTTTTACTAATGGACAAGCAACTGCTGCTAGTATCGTTGGTGATGGTGGTTCTGGGTATCAAGTAGGTGATGTTGTAACTCCTACTTCTACAGCATATGGTGCTGTTGGTAGAGATATGAAATTAACTCTTGGCACTATTGGTGCAACGAATACCATTATTTTAGATAACGTAATAGGTGAGTTTGTAACTGGTGTTGCAAATACTATGTTCTATACTGATTCTACTAGTAGACAAGAATTAAATTCTACTTCTGGTGGCGGAGTTAATATCTTATCTATTAACAATGATACAGTTGATTCGGATGGTTTGCATATTAAAGTAAATCATACAAACCACGGAATGTATTTTGTTGATAATAGAGTTGATATATCTGGAGTTGAATCTGATATAGTTCCAACAAAACTCTCACTTGCATATGAAGCAGGTTCCCAAGGTGCAATTTCTGTTGAGTCTAGTGCAAATTTTGTCAACTTTGAAGGAGTCCCTGTTGCAAACAATAATGCAGGATATATAAAGATTGGCGATGAAATTATCGAATACACCGCAGTATCTGGTAATAATATAGGAGGAACAATCACTAGAGGTGCAAATAGAGCATCTTATCCAGCTGGAACATTAGTTTACAAATATGAGTTATCTGGAGTTAATCTTGCAAGAATTAATAAGATTCATGATATGAATCAAGTTACAATTGCAGACCCAATAAGTTTAGATTCTTACTATGTAAAACTTGACATGTCTGAATTATTTAATACGAATAACTTAGATCGCAGTGTTGAAAGGCAAAATGATACTTTCCCAAGACTTTATACTCAAGATACAAAGTCTGCAGGTGGATATAACATTGGAGCAACTCAAAATATTCCATATGAAATCATTACTCCGATGATTCATTCACAAACTGTTCAGGGATCTACAATTAGTGCTCAATTAAGATCTACAACATCAACAGGAATTAGTGGCAATGAAATTCCATTCGTTGATAATGGATTTGAACCGGTTACCTTAAATAAACCCAATTTCCTTACATCACCTAGAGCAATATTCTCCAAAGTTAATGAAACTCAAAAACTTACTGCTGTCCCTGGCAATAAGTCAATGTCCTTAAGAATGTTCTTGAATTCTGTTGATACTAGAGTAAGTCCCGTTATTGATGCCCAAAGAATGAATACTATTCTTTCTACAAATAGAATTAACAATTCTGTTACAGATTATATAACAGATTCTAGAGTAAATACTATCGATTCTGATCCATCAGCATTCCAGTATATCTCAAGGGAACTTTCTTTGGAGAACTCAGCATCTTCAATTAAGATTGTTCTTAATGGATATATTAATACATTCTCCAATATCAGAGCATTCTATTGTGTTAGTGATCAACCAACAGCAAATCCAGTATTTGCACCATTCCCTGGGTATAGTAATTTCAAACCAAATGGAGAAATAGTTTCTCTGAAAAATAGTGACGGTCAATCCGACACATTGATTCAAAAAACCAATGTTCTTGATTTTAGTAGTAACAATCTTGAATTTAAAGAATACACATTTACTATGGATAACTTGCAACCATTCAGATTCTATAGAATTAAACTTGTATTAAGTTCTACTAATCAAGTTTATGTTCCTAGAGTTAAAGATCTTAGAGTTATTGCGCTGGCATAATGGATTATCATGGAGTAGAGGGTCACTCAAATCTTTTGAGAGACCCTAATAATGATGCAATTGTAAATGTTGATATACTTGGTTATGAAAAATATATTGCTCAACGTGAAGCAAAAAACAAAAAGAATCAAAAGGTAAAAAGTATAGAACAGGAAGTTGCTAGTATGAAAGAAGATATTAACGAAATTAAAAACTTACTAAAGGAGTTATTAAATGGACCCAAATGAAATAGAACTAAAAAATCTTTCTAAAAGTTTTGAGTATACAAAACTAGCTGCTGAAATTGATGATTGTAATGATATTACTAATTTAAAAAATTTGGCAAAATCTTTCTGTAAACTTTATTTTAAGCAGCAAGAAACAATGTCAGTTGTAAGAGCAAATTATTAAGATAAATACAAACATAGGGAATTTGTGAGTAAATGGCAAAACCATCATCTAGACAAACTTTAATAGATTACTGTAAGAGGCAGTTAGGAGCGCCTGTATTAGAGATAAACGTTGCTAATGAGCAAATAGACGACCTAGTTGATGATGCCCTCCAATACTGGAACGAGAGGCACTATGATGGTGTTGAGAAAATGTATCTTAAACATGCATTTACTCAAGAAGATATTGATAGAGGAAAAGCAAGTGGAGCAAGTGGTTATGGTATAGTTACTACAAGTAACTCTTCAAATGTAGCTGGATTAGGCGCAGTTACTTCTAATTGGTATGAAAATTCAAACTTTATATCTGTTCCAAATTCTGTAATTGGAGTTGAAAAGATATTTAAATTTGATAGTAGTACGATATCTAGTGGGATGTTTAGTATTAAATATCAATTATTTTTGAATGACTTATATCAATTCAGTTCGATTGATTTACTTCAGTATTCTATGGTTAAGACTTATCTAGAGGATATTGATTTTTTATTAACTACAGATAAGCAGATTAGATTTAATCAAAGGATGGATAGATTATATTTGGATATTGATTGGAACTCTCAGGTGGTTGGTGAGTATATTGTATTAGAATGTTGGAGATTATTGGATCCAAACGATTTTTCAAAAGTATGGAATGATTTCTTTGTTAAAAAATATTTAACTATGCTAATCAAAAAACAATGGGGTCAAAATCTTATAAAATTCCAAGGAGTTAAACTTCCTGGTGGTGTAGAACTTAATGGAAGACAAATTTATGATGATGCTGTAAAAGAAATTGACGATTTAATGGATAAAATGTCCAACACATATGAAATTCCACCTTTGGATATGATAGGTTGATATCATGGCATTAAATCCCTTTTTTACTCAAGGAACATCAACAGAACAAGGTCTGCTGCAAAGTCTTGTAAACGAACAACTTAAAATGTATGGTGTAGAAGTACACTATCTTCCTAGAGAGTATATTACATCAAAAAGTATCATAAGAGAAGTAATACAATCCTCATTTAATAATGCTTATCCCATAGAAGCATATGTAGAAAACTTTGAAGGATATAATGACAACACTACATTATTATCAAAGTTTGGAATTCAGTCCACTCAAGAAATAACTCTGATAGTATCTAAGGAAAGGTATGAAAATTTTATTTCTCCTTTAGTTGCAAATGTTAGTAATACGAAGATATCATCAAGACCAAAAGAAGGAGACCTTATATATTTTCCTTTAGGGGATAGATTATTTGAAATAAAATTTGTAGAGCATGAAAAACCTTTTTATCAATTACAAAAAAATTATGTATATGAATTAAGATGTGAACTCTTTAGATATGAAGATGAAATTATTGATACTGGAATTAGTCAGATTGACGATACTCTTGTAGGAAGTGATTCTGACGGTATTTCTGAAAGTGGTTTATCCACTATTCTTGGTGGAACATTGACTATGACTTTGGTTGGAACTGCTACAACTGCCACGGCTATTAGTGGACTAGTTAATGGGGGAATCCGTTCGATTACATTAACTAATCAAGGAGCATTTTATCCCACTGCACCAACTGTTGCAATATCATCGGCACCATCTAGTGGAATAACTGGTGTTGCTACAGTCATCATGGATAGAGACGCTATAAGTAAAGTTTATCAAACAAATTCTGGCGCAGGATATATTTCTACACCGTTAATTGAATTTATTTCTAATACTGGTTTAGGTGCTAAAGCAACTGTAGGTATTGCAACCACTGGCGGGGTTGGTGTTACTACCATCACAACAGGTGGTGGTGGATATGTATTAACGCCAGCAGTAACTTTCTCTACACCAAAACATGTTGGAGCAGCAGCGACTGCCACTTTAGATTCTCCAATAGTTGGTGGTGGAGTTAGTGTAGTTTCTGCAACTGTTAGTGTAGGTTCTTCCGCTTTCTTATTCCCAGGAGGAACAACTGGAGGTGTTTTCTATAAAAAAGCACCTTCAGTCATTTTTGCTCTTCCTACAGGAACGGGTAATGTTGCTCAAGCATCTGCAACACTTGATACGTATAGTTTAACTGGTGGGACAGTTGAAACTTTAGGATTAACCACTGGAGGAAGATTTTATACTTCTGCGCCAACAGTTACTATCTCGCATCCAGGATTTAGTTTTGCTTCTGCTACTATTGGAATTGCAGGGTCTTCTATAAATCCAAGTTCTGTTGCTTTCAGCACAACAGGTAGGGCATACACAACTGCACCTACTGTTGCAATTTCTACATCCGGGGTAATGGATGCTCCAACTCAAGTTGCCGTTGGTATTGCAACAATTCATCCAATCACTGGTTTTGTAACCGCAGTTTCGTTTAACGTTGCAGATTCCTGGGCAACAGGAACTGGTGCAACTGTAGGATCTGGATATACTGTAGCACCATCAATTTCGTTCTCAGGAAACACTGGCGCTATACAAGCGACTGCAACATGTGCTATTGATATTTCTGGAGTGGTTGATACTATTAGTGTTGGTAATAGTGGATATGGATATGCTTCAACTCCAACTGTTACTATTGCGGGACCATCTGGAGCAGACGAGCAATTTAGAGCTCTTGGTATTGCTACAATCAGATTTAACTCTATACAAACTCAAGGAACTCTTGGTATAAGTTCAACAGTAATTACTGGAATTACAACAACAAATATTATTATTGGTGATAGAGTGAGATTGGGTGTTGGTTACAGTGATCTTTATAATTTCATACCTAACAATACCTTTGTAAGTTCTATAGGGGTTGGGTCAATATTCCTCAATAAATCTACTTCAAATGTAGGGATAGCAACATCAGCATTTGAGTTTGGTATTGATAAGTGTGGTATTGTCACTGGTATTGCTGTTACATTTGGTGGTGGAGGGTATATAACTCCACCTTTAGTTTCTATCTCAAATACTGTAGGAGATAAAAATTATATCAATATAATTTCAGGAATATCTACTGCTACAGGTATTGCAACTATAAATTCCTCAGGGCAAGTAACTTCTATTTTGACAGAAAATTCTGGTTATGGATATGTTATTCCACCAGATATTACAATATCAAATCCAGGAACTTCCGATTCTGGAGATTTTATCTTCAATGAAATTGTTACTGGTTCTACAAGTGGAACAAAAGCAAGAGTTAGAACTTGGAATACAACCACAAACACTCTTGAACTTGGTAATGTTACGGGCACTTTTGTTCCTGGAGAAACTATTGTTGGATCACAATCATCTGCTACTCATACAATATTCTCTTTAGATGTAGAACCTGCTGAAGATGGATTTGCTCAAAATGCAACTATTGAAACTGAAGCAGATGGGATATTGGACTTTTCCGAAAGAAATCCTTTTGGAATTCCTTAACTAAATATTATTATAGTGAACAAAAGTCATGTTTGAGCATTTTTACCACGAAATCTTAAGAAAAACTATCATATCATTTGGTACGCTTTTTAATAATATTAATATTCAGAAGAAAGATGCTTCTGATACGGATTTCAGTGTGATGAAAATTCCTCTTTCATATGGACCTACACAGAAGTTTTTGGCAAGACTTGAGCAGTCTGGGGATTTAAATAAGTCCACTGCAATGTCCTTACCTAGAATGTCTTTTGAGTTCACTGGTCTTACTTATGATTCTTCTCGTAAGGTTACTTCAACTCAAAAGATTGCAGTAAAAGACCCCGATACACAGAAAAAAGTAAATAAAGTTTTTACTCCAGTTCCTTATAATATGCAATTTGAACTTAGCATTATGTCTAAGTTAAATGATGATGCATTACAAATTGTAGAACAGATTTTACCTTTCTTCCAACCTGCATTTAATCTTAGTGTGGAGTTGATAGATCAAATTAAAGAAAAGAGAGATATTCCAATCATTCTAGAAAATATTACAATGCAGGATGATTATGAAGGAGACTATAGCACAAGAAGAGTTCTTCTTTATACTCTAAGATTTACTGCTAAAACATATCTGTTCGGTCCTGTCACAAGAGTCGAACCAATCAAACAAGCAACTCTTTCTTACTACACTGATAGTGCTGAGAAGAGAGATCTTGCATATAAAGTTACTCCAAGAGCAGTTAAAGATTATGATAACTCTGTAGTAACTAATCTTTCTGTAGATATTTTATCTAGTACTACTAGTATTACTGTAGATGATGCAAGTAATATTACTGCAGATACATACTTTGAAATTGATGGAGAGTCTGTATACATTAAGAAAGTTACTGGCAGTAAAATCACTATTGACAGAGCAAGAGATAATACTATCGCCAAAGACCACGTTAAAGGTACTGCACTTAAATCAATTACGCAAGCAGACAATGACCTTATTGAAATCGGAGATGATTTCGGATTTGATGGGGATACTTTCTTCTAATATAATATGACTGATAAATTTAATGGTTTAGATGAAGCGTTTAGTATAGCAGGAGAATTAATGCCTGCTGAAAAGAAAGAAATAGAACCAGTCAAACCCAAATCATTTTCTCCACAAGATATTCAAAAAGACTATGAGTATACCCGTGGTAACTTATATTCAATTATTGAAAAGGGTCAGGAAGCAATTAATGGTATTCTTGAACTTGCACAAGAAACTGAACAACCAAGGGCATATGAAGTTGCAGGTCAGTTAATTAAAAGTGTTTCTGATGCTACAGATAAACTGATGGAACTTCAGAAAAAGTTAAAGGATGTAGAAGAGACCAATACTCAAAAGGGACCAACAAACGTTACTAATGCATTATTTGTTGGTTCTACTGCAGAGTTACAAAAAATGATTAAAAAAGCAGACGAGAATATAAATAATTAAAAAAAAAGATGACAACAGTAACTGCTAGAATTGCTATTTAAATATCATGGCTGCTGATTTAAAAGATTTTTTCTCCGCTATAGGTAAAGCAAAAAAAGAAAAAGTGGATGAAGTTCGTTCTCTTGTGGGAGAAATTGATATTGATTCAATGTTCTCTCAAGTCAAAGTATCTATAGAAGAAGATAATAAAAAGAAAGAAGAACAGAAAAAACAAATAGCAGCATTAGAATCTTGGTTATATACGGAAGTAATAGAAGACAAAGAAGAAGAAATTGTCGAAGAATCTACTCCCATAGTTATTCCTCACGAAAAAATAGAAGAGGAATTGATTGAAGAAATAGAAGAAACAATTGAAGAGGAATTGATTGAAGAAGATGAAGATGAAGATGAAGTAGAAGAAGAAAATACTGTCAATCAAGCACTAAAAATTCTTGAGACTATCAAGTCTAAAGAAGAAATAAGAGAAAATGTAAGTGATCCAGAGATTGTTAAAATTCGTCGTGAACTAGAGTATCTTAAAAATCTTGTCAATGCTCAAGGTGGTGGTGGTGAAGTTCGTCTTGAGTTCTTAGATGATGTTGATAGAGATACAACAAAAGTTGATGGTAAGTTTCTTAAGTATGAAGCATCTTCAGGAAAATGGATAGGTGTAGATGGCGGTTCTTCAGATTTAGATAGTGTTTTAGAGCAAGGAAACACTTCTACTATAGGAATAAATGTTGGCGTAGTAACTGCAACAGGTTTAATTGTAGATCCTGTTGGTGCTGGAACTACATTTACTGAAGATATGGTTGTAGTTGGCAATGCTAGAGTCACTGATACTCTGAGCGTTGGAACGGCAACAATTATTTTTGATGGTTCCACTGATACTTTAACAGTAGGAACTGGTGCAACAATATCATCAGCAGGTGAAATTAGTGCTTCATCATATGTTGGTAGTGGAGCAAGTATAACTGGAGTTGTAGCAGAGGGATTAACTGGAACTCCAAATATTCAAGTTGATGTAATAACAGCATCTAGTGCAATATTTACTGGAAATGTATCTATTGCAGGCACATTGACATATGAAGATGTAACTAATGTTGATTCTATTGGTATTGTTACTGCCAGATCTGGTATTGAAATTGGTGGTCCTGTAATCCTCAATCTCAATACATCAACTTCAACCACAACATCAACTTCACAGAGTGCTGTAGATACATTTAGTGTTACTGATTATAGATCAGCAAGTTATCAGGTGCAAATAACAAGAGGCACGGAATATCATGTTACTTCTTTAAATATTGTTCATGATGGAACAGACGTTTATGTTAGTGAATTTGGAACAATCAATACTGGTTCAGTATTAGCATCTTTCACCGCAGATATAAACTCTGGAAGTGTAAGAATACTTGCAACCCCAACAACTACAGCATCTACAGTATTCAAGATGTATAGAAATCTAATAAGAGCATAAATAAACAAAAGCATTGTTTTGCTATAATGTCTGAGAAGAAGTATTGTCGTCTTTGTAGAAAAAAAGAAACCAGAGAACATTGTTCTTATGGTCCAAGACTATACGACAAGTATAGTGTAGACGATGCTACTGAAAAGGAAACTGCGGATGCTGCAGTTGAATCTGGTATTTCTGAAAATGATATCAAAAACTTCTCTAAAACTATTATTGAAAAATCGAAGAGTGGTGACTCTTCTTTGCGTGACTGGTTTGGCAAGAGTAAGTCTTCTGATGGCAAGCCTGGTTGGGTTCAGTTGGGTGGCAAATACTCAGGAAAACCCTGTGCAAAACAACCAGGTCAAACAACCAAACCAAAGTGCGGTTCTAGTAAAATGAAAGCAGATCTTTCTAAAGATGAGGAACAAGCAGCGTTCCGCAGAAAAAATGCAAAAGATCCAAATCCAAATCGTTCAGGGAAGGCAATCAACGTGAAGACAGAAGAATTAATTCACGAAGGTGATTATTGGCATCCCGATCCAGATAAAGATCGTAAACTAGGTGGTCCTGGGGCAAATCAAAGAGCACGGGAAGATCGTGGTTCATCTTCATCTTCTTCTGCTAAGAAAGACGACTCTAAGAAATTGAGACCCGGTGAGTCTTATCTAGAATATTCTAAGCGCCAGAAAGGTGGTTCTGCTTCTATCAAACCTAAGAAAAAATCTTTGCTAGGTAAGTTAGGTCTGAGAAAGGAAGAAGTAGAACTTATTCAGGTTAAAGAAGAGGGTAAGAAAGACGCTTGTTATCATAAGGTCAAGTCTCGCTATTCTGTATGGCCATCTGCTTATGCTTCTGGTGCTCTAGTCAAGTGTCGTAAAAAAGGTGCTGCTAACTGGGGCAATAAAACAAAGAAAGAAGAAGTAGAATTAACTGATGCATATGGCGAAACTTTTGCAGTAATTACTAACTTAATTGAACCAGAACCAATTCAAGTTGTTAAATCTTCTGCAGATTATGATACCTATGAATTGGAAGAAGCAACTAGAGTAAACGCAGAGACAGGAAATCTTATTAACGTAATTCTAACCTGGAAAGGAAGAACTTATGGAATGAAGATGTTCTTCCCTCAGGTTAGAATGCCTAAAAGATCTGAAGTACAAGCAGAATTGGAAAAAGTATATCCAGACTGTAGAGTAATGTATTTTAAGATCGTTGACAGACAACCTGGAGAAACATTTTTATATGTTTCTGAAGAAAGTCAAGTTGATGAGGCAGTAAAAGGTCAAGATACTGAAATGAGAAAAGCAGGATCTGCGGAAAGAAGATTGGGCGATAAGCGTCTTGCTCCTTCAAAAGGAAAAGGATATGCTGACCAGCAAAAACAATCCATTAGCTATATGGATAGAAAAACCAAAAATAATAAAATTATTGTTGGTATGACTCACGAAGAAACTGAAGTTTCTGAAGGTGCTGCCTGGACTAAGAAGTCTGGTAAGAATAAAGAAGGTGGGCTCAATGAAAAAGGACGTAAGTCTTATGAAGCAGAAAATCCTGGTTCTGACCTGAAAGCACCTAGTAAAAAGAAAGGTAATAAGAGAAGAGCATCATTCTGTGCAAGAATGAAAGGTATGAAGTCTAAATTGACTTCTGCTAAAACTGCTAGAGACCCCGATAGCAGAATTAATAAATCACTTAGAGCGTGGAATTGCTGATTAATTTATGAGTGACGTATATCTTGGTAATCCCCTTCTAAAGAAGGCAAATACTCCTATTGAGTTTACCCCGGAACAGGTTGAAGAATTTATTAAATGTAAACAAGATCCAGTTTATTTTACTAAAAAGTATGTAAAAATTGTGACCTTGGACGCAGGTCTCCAACCTTTCTTACCTTATAATTTTCAAGAGAAGTTAATTAATAACTTTCATGGAAATAGATTCAATATTTGTAAGATGCCCCGGCAGACTGGTAAGTCTACTACTGTGGTATCTTTTTTGCTGCATTATGCGGTATTTAATGCCAGTGTCAATATTGGCATCCTAGCAAACAAAGCAGCAACTGCCAGAGAACTTTTGGGAAGGTTACAAACTGCATATGAGAACTTACCAAAATGGATGCAGCAGGGTATCATAGCATGGAATAGAGGTTCATTGGAGTTGGAAAATGGTAGTAAGATATTGGCATCATCTACGTCTGCAAGTGCTGTCCGAGGTATGTCATTTAACATCCTCTTTCTCGACGAGTTCGCGTTCGTCCCAAACCACATTGCTGACTCATTCTTTGCCTCTGTTTATCCTACTATTACTTCTGGTAAAAGCACCAAGGTAATCATTGTTTCAACGCCTCACGGTATGAATCACTTCTACCGAATGTGGCATGATGCAGAGAAAGGTAAGAATGAATATATCCCAACAGATGTTCACTGGTCAGAAGTTCCAGGTAGAGATTCTGCTTGGAAAGAACAAACCATTGCTAACACTTCAGAGCAACAGTTCAAGGTTGAGTTTGAATGTGAGTTTTTAGGTTCTGTTGATACTTTAATTGCTCCTAGTAAATTAAGGAGTATGGTGTATGCGTCTCCAGTTAAACAAAATGCTGGGTTAGACATACACGAACCACCAAAAGAAAATCACGATTATATAATGACCGTTGATGTTGCTAGAGGAGTCGGAGCAGATTACTCTGCATTTGTCTGCGTGGATATTACAGAGTTTCCTCATAGGATTGTAGCAAAGTATCGAAATAATGATATCAAACCTATGCTATTTCCAAATATAATTTATGAAGTAGCAAAAAACTACAATAGCGCATTTATACTCTGTGAGGTCAACGATATTGGAGACCAGGTAGCGTCTATCTTACAATATGATCTTGAGTATCAAAACTTACTTATGTGCTCTATGAGGGGCAGAGCAGGGCAAGTTGTAGGTCAAGGATTTTCTGGCAAAAAAACCCAGCTGGGTGTGAAGATGTCCAAGACGGTGAAGAAAGTCGGATCATTAAATCTTAAGACAATGATTGAAGAGGATAAATTACTCTTCAATGATTATGAGATTATTTCAGAATTGACAACCTTCATTTCAAAACACAATTCATTTGAAGCAGAGGAAGGTTGTAATGATGACCTTGCAATGTGTCTGGTTATCTATGCTTGGTTAGTAGCACAAGATTACTTTAAAGAACTGACTGACCAAGATGTTCGTAAGCGATTATACGAAGAACAAAAGAATCAAATTGAACAGGATATGGCACCATTTGGATTTATGGATGATGGTATGGGAGATGATAGTTTTACTGACGATGATGGTGATAGGTGGTTTAAAGCAGATGAGTATGGAGACACTGCTGGTGGTATGGATTATATGTGGAGATACTGATGGAATTTGATAAGCAGATAAAATTAGGACATTTGCTTCTCAATGATAGGAAATGTAGAATTTGTGGTGAAACAAAAAATTTAGTAGAAGGATTTTACAGGACGAGAAAAAATAGGGGACCAGTAGCATCTTCATATTCATATGAATGTAAAGAGTGTACGATTAAAAGAATTACTGATACTAGAAAAGATAAGTATAACTCGGTTTCTAAGATAAAAGACATTTATCCAGACTGGTAGTTCACTCCACGTTTCCCCACTGAAGATATAGTTTTTAATAAATATTTTCAGATAAACTGAGATTTACGGAGAAAAAAATGGCGACTCCTCAATTATCTCCAGGCGTACTCGTCAGAGAAGTTGACTTAACCAAGGGTAGAGTTGATAATGTTTTAGATAATATTGGAGCAATTGCGGGTCCTTTCGCAATTGGTCCTGTAAATGAGTGTATTCAAGTTGATAGTGAGCAAGCACTTATCGATGTATTCGGTAAACCATCCAACAATGATGCTCAATATGAGTATTGGATGTCTGCTTCTTCCTACCTTTCGTATGGCGGCGTTCTTAAAGTTGTAAGAACAGGCGGCAGTAACTTAAACAATGCTAACGCAGGTGTTGGTATTGCTAATACTACTAGCCTCGATGTTAACAACTACGACGATTATTCGGAGAACCACACCACCGCAACAGACTTTACTTGGGCTGCTAAAAACCCAGGCACATGGGCAAACGATCTTAAAGTTTGCGTCATCGACGACTTGGCAGACCAAACTATTGGAATTACTACCACAAGTCCTTTAACAGCAGGAGTTACCATCGGAGCAGGTGTTACAGCATCA
>Ga0257114_1002259_pt1 | contig 13021 bp, 17 predicted proteins | sample SI112_10mmetaG_FD_190149 | JGI IMG/M metagenome (GOLD analysis project Ga0257114, IMG submission 190149) | Marine microbial communities from Saanich Inlet, British Columbia, Canada - SI112_10m | ecosystem: Environmental > Aquatic > Marine > Inlet | place: Canada: British Columbia | collected... | reverse complement strand
CTAACGTATACTGGTATTGAAGGTGCTTCAATCAGTTATGGTTTTGGTGAAACTGGAGGAACTGACTCTGCAGAAGGAACTGATGTAACAACTATGAAAGCTTCATTTGCTTTTGGACCAATTTCAGCTGGTATGTCAATTAATGACTATGCTGCACCATCTGGTACTGCAAGTGAAGAACAAAGTTCTTACAAAATATCTTACTCAGTAACTGATGATCTTTCAATTTCTTACGGAAGTGAAACTCATGAAACAACTGGACAATCTTTTGATGAAGAGTTTTCACAAGTTTCAGTTGCTTACACTACTGGAGGTTTAACAGTTTCAGCGAGCCAAACAGAGGCTGAAAATGCTACTACTTCAGGTAATGAAGAATCATTATGGAACTTAGGTCTTTCATTTGCATTCTAATTAAGTAGATTTAAATTATTAAAAGGGCCCCTTTTTTAGGGGCCTTTTTTTTATTCAAAAAAAGATATACCCGCAAAGCCTGAGATATTTATAAGACCAATTTTTTTTAAATTTCCTTTAGAGACACCACCTAAAGCAACAACATCTATATTTGTCATCTTTGATAGTATTTTAAATTTATTAATTCCTAAAAAATTTTTGTTTTTTTTAAATAAAGAAGATAAAAAAATCTTCTTAACACCTTGTTTTTCTTTTATTCTTATTTCTTTAAGGTTGTGTGCAGATCCAATTAAATCAAAACTTTTTTTAATCGAGTAAGCTAAGTGATTTACATTTCTATTAAAAGAGGGAATATATGCTCCATCCAAATTAAGTTTAATTGCTAGCTTAATATTATTTGATAAATAGAATTTAATATTTTTTTTTTTACAATAATTTTTGATTTTTAAAATAAGTTCTTCATCTATTTTACTTATAAAATAATTTCTATAAATAATAACAGTTTGTTTATCTTGCTTATTGATATTATTTGTATCAAATTTATTTATAAAGTAATATTTACTAACCATATTTGTATGCATAATACTGTAAAAAATTTATTAGATATCGAGAATAATATTAAAAATCATCTCAATAAATTAAATATTAATCGTAATCCTAAAATTGTAGCAGTATCTAAAACTTTTAAAATCGATAAAATCTTACCTCTTATCGAACATGGCCATATAGATTATGGTGAAAATAAAGTTCAGGAAGCAATTGAAAAATGGACAGAAATTAAAAAAATAAATTCAAAAGTAAAACTACATATGATTGGTAAATTACAAACAAATAAGGTTAAATTTGCTGTTCAAATATTTGATTATATTCACTCAGTAGACAGTGAAAAACTTGCAAAAAAAATTGTAGATGAACAGAATAAGATAAATAAAAAGATTAAAGTATTTTTACAAGTAAATATTGGTGATGAAAATCAAAAATCTGGTGTTAACAAAAACAATGTCAATCAATTAGCTTCTTACTGTAAAGAGATTGGATTGGATTTAATTGGCTTGATGTGCATTCCTCCAGCTAATATTGATCCGGATGTCTACTTTGATGAAATGAATAAATTAAATAGGAATTTGAATTTTAATGAATTAAGCATGGGGATGTCCTCAGATTTTCTTATAGCTGTGAAATATTTTTCAACATATTTAAGAATTGGTTCAAGTATTTTTGGTAAGAGAGATTAAATAATTTTTATTTTTGAATTTTTTTTAATCAATTTAAGCATAATTAAAAAATCATTTTTTTTTAAAGCGATACAGCCAGCAGTAGGTTTATAATTTTTGGTTAAGTGAATAAATATACAACTTCCTAAACCAGAAATAGGTTTTTCAAAGTTGTATTTTATTGGAATTAGTAAATCATACTTATGGTCTTTTCTTTTTAATTTTTCATGCTTAATTTTTTTGTTTATTTTAATTTTTTTGTTATATTTTTTTGGAAAATAAATATCATCACACCAACCCATGTCTTTTTTAATTTCAACATATTTAAGAGAAGTTACTGGTTTTTTTATTCGATCTTTCCTGTAATAAAGATTTTCAATTCCAAAAGTTCCTATTGGCGTTTTTTTATCACCCTCTTTTTTATTTTTTGTTAATCCCCTCTTTCCAATACAGCATCTAAATTTAAATTGTCCTATTTGAAGAGTGTGTTTATTTTTAACTAAAATTGTCATATCATATCTTTTTATGAGCACTCAGAATTTAATAATATACAAGTTTATCCCATTATATAATATTCTTGAAGAACTTAGTTTGGATCTCAATTTTAAGATTAGATTTGTTGATAACGAAAACTCTTTAAGAAAAGAAGCAAAAAATTATAATAATTACATAGTTTTATCCAAAAAAAAATATTCAGATGTTAGAAATCAATTTGTTCTAGAAAATAAACCAATTAAAATTTTTAAATTGATAGAAAAAATAAATATTGAATTTTTAAAACTTCAATTTAACAGTCAATCCCGAGTTAAAGTTAAAGGATATATGATAGATTTAAATTCAAGAGAGATGTTAGTTCAAGATATCAAACTTAAATTAACCGAAAAAGAAATTAATACGATTATTTATTTATCTGACTCAAATGAACCTGTCAGTATAGAAGAGTTGCAAAAAATGGTATGGAGCTATCAATCGGATATAGAAACTCATACTGTTGAAACTCATATTTATCGGTTAAGAAAAAAAATTTTAAATACTTTTAATGATAATGAATTTATTATTAGTAAAAAAAATGGCTATCAAATCAAATAAGAAAAATCCAATGGCTAAAGAACTATTTACCAAGAAGTATAAACCAAAAATAGTTAAGTCCAAAAAGGGAAAGGGAAGTTTTAAAAGAAAAAAAAACTAAGCTTAAAGTCTTGCACCAATTTGTTGTATTACTCTTGATGACATTTCGGTGCCTTTTTCTAGGCATTCTTTTGTTGTTAGTCCATTAATGTGCCCATGAAGAAAACCTGCAGCAAATAAATCACCTGCGCCTGTAAGGTCAACAACCTTTAAATTTTTTTTTACATCACTTTCAAAAATTTCTTCACCATTAATTGCAACTGCTCCTTTTTCACCCCGAGTTATAACTATTAACTTATTGAGTTGTTTTGAAAAATCTATAACTTCGCTAAAATTATTTGCTTCAATCAATGATGTAATTTCTTGCTCATTTGCAAAAGTTATATCTAGTTTGTTTTTTACCAGATTTAAAAAATGTGGTTTATGTCTATCGACACAAAAAAGATCAGAAAGCGACATAGCCACTTCATTTGCATTATTGATAGCTTTATTAAATGCTTTTTTGGGTTCTCCTTCATCCCACAAGTAACCCTCTAAAAATATGATTTTACTTTTTTTAATAGCCTCAGAGCTAACATCATTCTCATTAATTTTTCCTGCTGTTCCTAGAAATGTACACATTGTTCTTTCAGAGTCTGGAGTGACTAGTATTAAACAAGTACCTGTCGGCAATTCTTCTTTTTTTTTTGAGTAAAAATACTCTACGTTTTCTTTTTTTAAGCCTTCCTCGTATTTGTCACCAAAGTCGTCATCAGAAACTTTTCCAATGAAACCAACTTTATCTCCAAGTTGAGATAAACCTACTATCGAATTTGCAACAGATCCCCCAGAAACAGTTTTTTCAATTTTGAGATTGGTTAATAAATTCTTGAATTCGTTTTCATCAAAAAAAAGCTTCATTGTGCTTTTTGCAAGATTATTTTGATCAATAAAACTGTCACTTACTTTACAAATGACATCTACTATTGCATTTCCTATTCCTAAAACTTTCATTTTATGCTTTTTGGATAATAACAGGTTTTTTTCTATTTGGATAGCAAGTAGTACATATTTTGCATGTTAAACCATAGCAATCTCTAGCTTTACAATACTCTCTACCAAAAAAAATTATTTGTAAATGAAGTTTGGACCAAGTTTTTTTAGGAAATATTCGTTTTAAATCTTTTTCAGTCTGCACCACATTTTTTCCATTGGTTAATCCCCATCTTTGTGCAAGTCTATGAATGTGAGTATCAACAGCGAATGCTGGAAATCCAAAACCTTGAGACATTACGACACTAGCAGTTTTATGGCCTACACCAGGTAATTTTTCCAGTTCCTCAAAAGTTTTGGGCACTTTCCCATTGTGCCTGTCTAAAATTTGTTTTGACATTAAGTAAATACTTTTGGCTTTAACTCTAAAAATACCAATTTTCTTAATTAATTTCTCAATTTTTTTTCTTCCTAATTTTACAAAGTGTTCGGGCCTATAGTATTTTGGGTATATATCCTTTGTTACATTGTTAACGTTTACATCCGTACATTGTGCAGAAAGCAGTACAGAAATTAAAAGTGTGAAAGTATTTTTACTTTTTAGAGGAATGGGCGCTTTGGGATATATCTTATTTAGAGTTTTAATGATGATTTTTGCTTTTTGTTTTTCATTCATTATGAAAAGTTAAGCAAATCTCTCATAGAATATAAACCTGGTTTTTTTTTCATTAGCCATTTAGAAGCAGTTAATGCTCCGTCTGAGTAAAGTGCTCTATCAAAAGCCTCATGGTTTAATGTAATTATTTCTTTTCCACTCGAGAATTTTACTTCGTGTTCACCAATAATTTCACCTTTTCTAATTGAGTTAAAATTAATCTTTTTCCCATAAGGAAAAGATTTTTTATTTAAGAATTTTTTTCCAATTAAATTATATAAATTTTTATTCTTTCCATCAGCAATTCCTTTACCAAGCATTAAAGCCGTACCAGATGGATAGTCTTTTTTATGTTTGTGATGTACTTCAAATATTTTACTTAAGTACTCATCATTCAGTGATTTTGAAGCAATCTCAGTTAAATACATTAATAAATTTACACCCAAACTCATATTACCAGCTTTTAAAATAGATATTTTTTTTGAATATTTTTTAATTTGATTTTCTTGGCTTCTATTAAAACCAGTTGTGCCAATAACAACTTTTTTTTTAAGTTTGGATGCTATTCTTAATATTTCTAAGGTGCACTCAGGTACAGTAAAATCAATAATTACATCTATTTTTTTAAATGCTTTATCAGAATTTAACTCAGGTTTAATACCGTTAAATTTTTTATTTACCAATCTATTTTCAGTGAGCGTAACTAGATTAAAGCTTTTATCTTTTTTGGATGACTTAATTAGTTGTTGGCCCATTCTACCCACACATCCCGAAATAGCTAAATTAATTTTTTTCATAACTTCTTAATATTAAAAACATTTTTTTTCTGTAAATGGACAAGTTGTTATATGCATTACTCCTTTAACAGTCCCCACAACTACTTTTGTAGTTGTTGTGGCAGCTTCATCTACTACTGTGACTGCAGTTGAACATCCTTGAATAAAAAATGTAAATAAAATTAAAGTAATAAATTTTTTTAAAAAGATATTCATTTAACAGTTAATTAAGTAAATAATAAGAAAACCTTATCACTATTGATTAGTTTTTCCAGAAACTTTTTGCTTTTTGAAAAAACTTTTTTATACTTGGATTAGATTTGTCATTCTCAATTTCCCTAAATTGTTCCAATAATTCTTTTTGTTTTTTATTCAAATATACAGGGACTTCTGTTTTAACTTGAACATATAAGTCACCAAAATCACCTCTTCTCATAAACGGCATACCTTTACCTTTCAATCTGAACTGTTTACCATTTTGAGTCCCATCAGGAATTTTTATTTTAGCTTTACCTCCATCAATAGTTGGAATTTCAATGGTAGTTCCCAATGCGGCATCTGCAAGAGAAAGTGGAAATTCAAAAAATAAATTCTCATCAGATCTTTTAAATAAGTCATGAGAATGAACGTTAATAAATAAATATAGATCACCTGTTGCTCCACCTCTACTTCCAGCCTCTCCTTTACCTGCTAATCTAATTCTTGTTCCATCATCAACACCTTTAGGAATTGTTACTGATATTTTTTTAGATGCTTGTTTTTTTCCTTGCCCATTACAGTCATTACATGGATTTGTAATTTCTTCACCGTTACCATTACATTGAGGGCATGTTTGTTGTACTGTGAAAAATCCTTGGTTAGATCTTATCTTGCCGTTCCCTCCACAATAAGTGCATCTATCTGGAGAGTGACCAGGTTTTGAGCCATTTCCCTTACAAGTATTACATTTTTCTGTTGTTGAAAATTTAATATCCTGTTTTTTTCCTTGATATGCTTCTTCAAGTGTAATTGATAAATCATATCTTAAATCTGAGCCTCTATTATTTGTGCTTCTATTTCTTGACCTTCCTCTACCACCAAAATCTCCAAAAAAATCCTCAAAAATATCTGAAAAATCTGCTCCACCAAACCCCCCAAAACCACCACCTTGTCTTCCACCTCCATTTTCAAAGGCTGCATGACCAAAGTTGTCATAATTCTGTTTTTTTTCTTTATCTGAGAGAATTCCGTAAGCTTCACTAGCTTCCTTAAACTTGTCTTCTGCAACCTTATCTCCAGGATTTTTATCAGGATGGTATTTGACAGCAAGCTTTCTGTAAGCTGATTTTAGCTCATCTGGGGATGCACTTTTTCCAACACCCAAAACATCATAAAAATCTCTTTTAGTCATATGTTACTTTGAGATAATAGTTGTTGAAAGTTTTAAGCGCTTTTTTCTTTATCTTCTTCTTTATTTTCTTCTTTTACTTCCTCAAAATCTGCATCAACTACGTTATCGTCTTTTTTTCCTTCATCATTATTCGTACTGTTATCAGGTGAATCTGGTTTTTTCTCTTGAGCTTTATATATAGCCTCGCCCAATTTCATTGACGCTTGAACTAACGTTTCTGTCTTTTTCTTAATGTCTTCATTGTCGGTTCCTTTAAGAACTTCTTTTAAACTAGAAGATGCATCTTCTATTGCTTTTTTTTCTGCATCAGTAATTTTAGAACCATGCTCTTTAAGATTTTTTTCAGTAGAATGGATTAAAGTATCAGCCTGATTTCTGGTATCTACAGACTCTTTTTTCTTTTTATCTTCTTCTTTATTTGCTTCTGCATCTTTAACCATTTTTTCAATTTCTTCCTCACTTAATCCTCCGGAAGCCTGGATTTGAATTTTTTGTTCTTTACCAGTTCCTTTGTCTTTAGCGGAAACACTAACTATACCGTTTGCATCAATATCAAAAGTAACCTCAATTTGAGGCACTCCTCTTGGTGCTGGTGCGATACCTACTAATTCAAAGTTTCCTAACATTTTATTGTCAGTTGCCATTTCTCTTTCACCCTGAAGTACTCTAATGGAAACTGCTGGCTGATTATCTTCTGCTGTAGAAAATACTTGGCTTTTTTTCGTTGGTATTGTTGTATTTTTTTCAATTAGTTTAGTTGATACACCTCCTAGGGTTTCAATACCTAGGGATAAAGGTGTTACATCTAAAAGAAGTACGTCTTTTACATCGCCTTGTAGTACCCCTGCTTGAATAGCTGCACCCATTGCCACAACTTCATCTGGATTAACACTTTTGTTTGGATCTTTTCCAAAAAAGTTTTTAACTTCAGCTAAAACTTTAGGCATTCTTGTCATTCCACCAACCATAACAATTTCGTCAATATCACTTGCTGATATACCGGCATCACTCAATGCTGTTTTACAAGGCGGTAATGTTCTGGCAATTAAATCTTCAACAAGAGCCTCAAGTTTAGCTCTAGTCATTTTTAAATTAATGTGTTTTGGCCCAGTTTTATCAGCAGTTATAAATGGTAAATTGATATCAGTTTGTTCCGCTGAAGACAGTTCAATTTTAGCTTTTTCAGCAGCTTCCTTCAATCTTTGAAGTGCAAGTTTGTCAGATGTTAAATCTATGCCATTGTCTTTTTTAAACTCAGCTATTAAGTAATCAACAATTGCATTATCAAAGTCTTCACCACCTAAAAAAGTATCTCCATTAGTTGACTTAACTTCAAACACACCATCACCTAATTCAAGAATAGAAACATCAAACGTTCCTCCACCTAAATCGTAAACTGCAATTTTTTTATTTTGTTTTTTATCTAGACCATATGCAAGTGAGGCTGCAGTAGGTTCGTTAATAATTCTTAAAACTTCTAGACCAGCAATTTTACCAGCATCTTTAGTCGCCTGTCTTTGCGCATCATTAAAATATGCAGGTACTGTAATTACTGCTTTAGTTACTTCTTGGCCTAAATATTTCTCAGCAGTTTCTTTCATTTTTTGAAGAATAAAAGCAGAAATTTGTGAAGGTGAATATTTTTCTCCTTTTGCTTCAATCCAAGCGTCACCTTTCTCAGAGTTAACTATTTTAAAAGGAGCTGCGGCTATGTCTTTTTTTACAGTCTCGTCTTCAAAATTTCTTCCAATAAGTCTTTTAACAGCAAAAATTGTATTTTCAGGATTTGTTACAGCTTGTCTTTTTGCAGGTTGACCAACTAGTTTTTCTCCATCGTCTGTGAAAGCTACAACTGAAGGAGTTGTTCTTGCGCCCTCAGCATTTTCTAATACTTTAGGTTGGCTTCCTTCCATAATTGATACACATGAGTTCGTTGTACCAAGATCTATTCCAATAATTTTGCTCATAACTTAAATTCTCTCCTTCATATATGTGTTAATATTCATTCTACAAGTTCAATAAATGTAATTATTTATCTAAGTTTTCCTTATTTTCCTCGCTTTTATCATCTTTATTTTCAGTCTTTTTAGATACACCAACTAAAGATGGTCTAAGCAATCTGTCTTTTATCATAAAACCTTTTTGGACTTCTTGAACAATAGTTCCAGGTTCTTTTTGATCATCTTCAATTTCCATCATTGCTTGATGTAAATTTGGATCTAATTTTTTATTAAGACAATCAATTGGTTTAATATTATTTTTAGTGAAAATAGAGATTAAATCTTTATTGATTATATCAAAATGTTCTAAAGTTTTTTTTAATGCCTCTGTATCTTTAAGAGCCTCATCGTTTTCTAAAATTAATTTCGATCTTGCAAGGTTATCTATTAAATTTAAAGCCTCTTTTGCAAATGCAAAGCCACCGTAATCAAATGCATCATCTTTCTCTTTTTCAAACCGTCTTCTTTGGTTTTCCATTTCAGCAAAAGTTCTTGCTAATTTATCTTCTAATTCTTTTATTTTTTCTTCAGGGGATAATTCTACTTTTTCTTCTACATCTTTACTTTCATCTTGCTTATCACTTGATTGTTTATCAACTTCATTTTCTTCATTTGAAGTTTCTGCTTTAGTGTTCTCTTGATTTAGGTTTTCCTCTTTTTCCATGACAGCTTATATGGTAAGAAATCTCAAAATTGCTAGGTATTTATGAAAAAAATCTTAAAACTGCTTATTGGCACAAATAACAAGGGAAAATATAAAGAAATTACAGATTTATTGCCAAAATACATCAAAACGCACTCAACATCTGAATTTAAACTTAAGAGTCCGAAAGAAGATGGGCTGACATTCACTGAAAACTCAATCCTTAAATCTAAATATTTTTCAAAAAAAACAAAATTAATTTGTCTTGCTGACGACTCAGGTCTTGAAATTGATATTTTAGATAAAAGCCCAGGAATTTATTCAGCTAGATGGGGTGGGAAAAAAGGAGATTTCAAAAAAGCGATAAATAAAGTGTACAGAGAATTATCAAAAAAAGATGCAAATTGGAATATAAAAAAGTTAAAGCGAGATTTGTTTGCGCATTATCAATTTGTTATTTAGATAAAAAAATTGCTTCTGTTATAGGTAAAGTTGAGGGACATGTTTCATCAAAACCAAAAGGTAAAAATGGTTTTGGTTATGACCCAATTTTTATTCCAAAAAATAAAAAAAAAACGTTTGGTGAAATGAATTCTTTACAAAAATATAAAATAGATCATCGATTTATTGCTTTTCAGAAAATTAAAAAATTTCTGTAATTTTTTTATCTTCAATCTTGTAAAAATTTAATCTATGGTTGATTTTATTATTTTTTATATCAAAAATTCCGATTTTTCCTTTAAAAGAATTCTTTTTTTTAAAAAGTTTATTTAAATTAGAAAGATTAGTTTTTAATGATAAATAATAAACTAATCCTACAAGATCATAGCTTAACAATGATAAGTGTGATGGATGTTCGTTAAATTCTTTAAAAAATTTATCTTTATAGTTTTCAAAATTATTTTTGTTTATTGATGGGTAATATAAAGGTTGAATATCTATTTCATTTAATAAGCTTTTATCAAACCATTGGTTTAATGTAATAAAATATTTATTTTTAGGCGAAACATCTGTGTACAAAAGAGAGGTGGATACACTTTTCAAACTTTCATCAAAATCAGAAATAACTAAAGCATCAAAATTTAAATTTCCCAAAGTATATCTTTGTTCAAGTTTTTTAATTCTTTTTTCTTTATTTGACACATTTGAATTTTTTAGTCTTAAAATTTCATCCTCTAAGTTTTGTTTTCTGATTTTATAATTAGTAATTTCTTCGATTTGTTTAGTTAATTTTGTAGGTTCTGTACTATAGTCATAATTTTTAAATACTTTAATTCCAGAGTCATTAATTCCTTTTTTAACCTCAAACTCATAATCTTGAATAGGTGTTAAAAATATTGTTCTTTTTATTTTGTTATTCTCAATAAATTTTTTTATGGTATTGAATTGAGAAGTAGAATTAATTCCAGCAGAAATTACGTTTTTTGGAAGATCTAATGTTTTGTTTGTTAAAGATAAAAAAGTTATATCGTTGATTTCATCTAAATAAGATATGCTCTCATAGAAAACTGGTCCAATAACAACTTTTATACCCATCTGTTTTAATTCAAATGCAGACCTTAGGGCTTTGTTTGCCTTAGAGGCTGTATCTTTTGGAATAATCTCTATAGAATTATTGTTTATATCTTTTAGCGCTAGTCTCACAGCTTTGATAATTGATTGTCCTAAATCTTTATTCGAACCTGTTAAAGGGACCATAAGACCAATCTTTATTTTTTCTGAGGCTTTTGAGGGAAAAGAGAGTAATAAAGAAAAATTTAATATTACCAAAAAAATAATTTTAATAAATTTACTCATTTTAATGTTAATATAATATTTTTTAAGCTTAATTATGATCATTAAATCACAATCTGAAATAAAAGATAATGAAAATGGTCTTTATTTGGTATCAACACCAATTGGTAATTTAAAAGATATTACTTTTAGAGCTATAGAGACATTAAAAAAATCCTCATATATTCTTTGTGAAGATACAAGAGTTTCTAGAATTCTACTAGATAGATATCAAATCAAATCAGACCTGATCTCAAATCATAAATTCAATGAGTCAAAAAATTTAAATAAAATTATAAACCTTCTTAAATCTGGAGAAATAATTTCATTGATATCAGACGCTGGAACACCAAGTATTTCCGATCCAGGTGCAATATTAGTTAATGAATGTGTAAGAAATAATATTAAAATTACTCCAATTCCAGGGCCTTCAGCAGTTGCAACAGCAGTTTCAATAAGTGGTTTTTCTGAAAAATTTATTTTTCTTGGATTTTTGCCCGAAAAAAAAAAAGAATTAGAAAACGTTTTTAATAAAATATCAAAATTTGACGAAACATGTGTTTTTTTTATATCTGCAAGAAAAGTGAATAAAATTATTCCTGAGCTAAAAAAAAACTTTTCTGGAAGAAAAATAATATTTTGTAGGGAAATATCAAAAATATATGAAGAATTTATAAGAAAAAACGTAGATGATTTAGATATATTTGATAAGGATTTAAAAGGAGAGCTAACAATAGTAATTTCTGAAAAAAAAATTAGTAAAAATAACTCACAAGAATTAAGTGAATCAGATATGAATATGATAAATAAACTAATTAATAAATTAACTATAAAAGAAATCACAGAAATTATTAGTCGTAATAATGAGATTTCAAAAAAAGAGATTTATAATTATTGTTTGAGAATTAAAAATGAAATTTAAATTTATACTAATCATTTTATTAGGTGTAATTTTATCTGGTTGTGTTGGTATTTCCTCTAAAGGTGTTTTTGGTACAGGAGTTAGTGTAGCTTTTGATCCTCGAACTCTTGGTACTCAAATTGATGACACGATTATGCAAAAAAATTTAGCTGCACGAATTCTTATTAAAGATAAAAAATATCTTTTATCAGTAAAATCTAAAGTATTAGATGGCAGAATTTTTTTAACAGGAAAAGTAGATAGTCCTGAGGAAAAATTATTATTAACTAAGTTAGCCTGGGAGATAAAGGGTGCCAGGTCTGTTCGTAATGATATTAAAATAAAAGAAGAATTTAATTTAAAAAGATCTGCAAAAGATATCCTTATCACCTCTCAACTTCGAACAGCTATTATTTTAAATAAGAACATTAAAGCATCTAATTTTGAAATAGATACTTATAAGAAAAAAATTTATATATACGGAATAGCATTAACCATAGAAGAAAAAAATCTAGTAATTAGTGAAGCTAATGAGATATTAGATGTAGAAGATGTTATAGCAAGTATCCTTCTTTTAGAAGATTTAAGAATTCAAAAAGAGTAATTATTTTTTATAATCAATTACATCTGCAGAATAAGCAGCAATCGATGCTAAATTAATAAGTTCTGATGTAGATGATCTTAATGGAGCTATCTCTATTGGTAATCCAAGTCCGACTAGTAAAGGCCCAATCACTTTAGTGTCTCCTAATGTTTTCATCATTTTATACGATATAGCTGCACTGTGTTGACCCGGCATAATTAAGATATTTGCTTTACCAACAATTCTTGAAAAAGGGTACAACTCTTCATACTCAGAATTTAAAGCAACATCCGGTTGCATGTCTCCATCAAATTCAAAGTCTACATTTTTTTCTTTTAATATATCTACCGCTTTTCTTATATGCTTTGTTCTACTTGTAAGAGGCTGACCAAAAGTAGAGTGAGAGACAAATGCTACCTTGGGATCAAAACCAAATAATCTTACTACTCTAGCTGTAGAAATCGCTATTTCAGCCATTTGTTCTGATGTCGGATATTCATGAACACTAGTGTCCCCAACAAATATTGTTTTACCTTTATGAACAACCATATTAAGTCCAAACAAGATTTCACCAT
>Ga0257114_1002257_pt1 | contig 13024 bp, 12 predicted proteins | sample SI112_10mmetaG_FD_190149 | JGI IMG/M metagenome (GOLD analysis project Ga0257114, IMG submission 190149) | Marine microbial communities from Saanich Inlet, British Columbia, Canada - SI112_10m | ecosystem: Environmental > Aquatic > Marine > Inlet | place: Canada: British Columbia | collected... | reverse complement strand
CCAACTTTAACATCCATTGGAATTAATTTTCCATCTTCAGTTTTAGCTCCACCACCGATAGCAACTACTTTACCTTCTTGGGGTTTTTCTTGAGCTGTATCTGGGATAATTATTCCACCAGCAGTTTTTTCACTGCTATCTAAAACTTCGATTAATACTCTGTCATGTAACGGTTTAAACTTCATAAATTCTCCTTATTAAATATGAGCTTCATATAGATACTGACCTAAGTTTTTCAAGATAATATGAAAAATAAGTTATGAAAAATCCTAGGAAATTAAGGATTTTATGGTTTATACCTTGAATAATGACTAAAAATTTAGATTCTGCAGGCTTAAAGTCTATTGCTGAAAATTATGATCTTTTTTATATTGATCTATGGGGAGTGATGCATAATGGCATCAAGCTCCACGAGGATGCAATTTTTACTCTTAAAAAATTATTAGAGATAAATAAAAATTTTATCTTATTAACAAATGCGCCAAGACCTATTCAGCCTGTTAAAGAATTTTTAAAGAAAATGGGGATGGAAAAAGAGTTTAGAGATAAAGTTTTTACCTCAGGTGAAGCTGCATTAAATTATTTAAAAAAAAACTATTCTTCAAAAAGGTTTTATCATGTAGGTCCACCTAGAGATTTTGATTTATTTAATGATTTTAGAAATAACAAATCTAAAGATATTAATGAGAGCGAATACCTTTTGTGCACTGGTTTGTTCGATAATTATGATCAGGATTTAAATTATTATAAAAATTTATTAGAAAATCATATTAATAAAAAGATGATTTGTACAAATCCAGATTTAATAGTTGATAAAGGAAATAAAAGAGAACTGTGTGCAGGATCTGTTGCAATGATTTTTGAAAAAATGGGAGGAGAAGCTGTATACTTTGGCAAACCCTATCCAGAAGTTTATAATCAATCGATAGATAATAAAAACAAAAAAATTTTATCAATTGGAGATAATCTTAATACTGATATCAAAGGTGCAAATCTTTTAAATTATGACTCCTTATTAATTTCTAATGGAGTTCACAAAAATGAAATAATAGATAATGGGATAGAGAAAGTATCAAAACAATATGAGTCTATCGTAAACTTTATACAGTCAGATTTAAAATGGTAAGATTATATAAAAATTTTGATATTAATAAAAATCACAAAGGATCAATAATTTTAATTGGAAACTTTGATGGAGTACATTTGGGTCATCAAAAATTAATTAAATTAGCTAAATCATATAAAAAAAAATATAATTTAAAGATTGGTGTGATTAATTTTGATCCAATGCCAAAAATGTTTTTTAATAAAACTCTAAAAAATTTTAGATTATCTAGTATTAATCAAAAAATAAATTTATTAAATAATCTTGGTGTTGATTTTATTGTAACTAAAAAATTTGATAAAACTTTTTCAAAAACAAAATCAATCAATTTTATAAAAAATATTTTATCAAATAAATTAAAAGCAAGATTTGTATTTGTTAGTAATAATTTTAGATTTGGAAACAAAAGAGAGGGAGATGTAAAGTTTTTAATTCAAAATGAGAACAAATATAATTATCAAGTTATTAAACCAAAACCTCTTTTGGTTAATAAAAAAATAGTTTCATCCTCTTTAATTAGAAATTATTTGGAAAAAGGTTTTTTAAAAAGAGCTAATAAATTGTTAAATAAAAAATGGTCTATTGAAGGTGTTGTTAAAAAAGGTAGGCAAGTAGGAAAAAAAATTGGTTTTCCAACATGCAACATAGATATTAAAGATTATTTCCTAGCTAAGCCAGGTGTGTATGCCGTAAGGGTTTTAAGGAAAAATAATTTTAAAATTCTTAAAGGAATAGCAAATCTTGGTTATAGACCAACATTTAATCAAAAAAAAATCTTACTAGAGGTTCATTTGTTTAATTTTTCTGGAAATCTTTATAATAAGCACTTATCAGTTGAGTTTTTAAAATTTATAAGGAAAGAAAAAAAATTTAAAAATATTAATAAGTTAAAATCTCAAATTAAATTAGATTTAAAAACAGCAAAGAATGCATAATGAGTAATTCACAAATTAATCTTCCAAAGACAGCATTTTCTATGAAGGCTAATTTACCAGTAAGGGAACCAGAAATCTTAGAATATTGGAAAAAGATTAATCTATATCAAGAACTTAGACAGTCTAGTAAAGGCAAAGAAAAGTTTGTGTTACATGACGGTCCTCCTTATGCAAACGGCAATATTCATATGGGTACTGCTCTAAATAAAATTTTAAAAGACATTATTGTTAAATTCCATCAAATGGATGGAAAAGACTCAATTTATGTTCCAGGATGGGATTGCCATGGTTTGCCAATTGAGTGGAAAATAGAAGAGCAATATAAAAAAAATAAAAAAAATAAAAATGAAGTGCCAATTGTAGAATTTAGAAAAGAATGCAGATCATTTGCAGAAAAGTGGATTGAGGTTCACAAAGGACAATTTAAGAGACTGGGTGTTATAGGCGACTGGGAAAATTATTATTCTACAATGAGCTATGATGCAGAGGCTCAAATTGTAAGAGAATTAGGAAAATTTTTAAAAGAGGGTAGTTTGTACCGAGGGTTTAAACCCGTTTTATGGTCTACAGTTGAAAAAACTGCACTCGCTGATGCAGAAGTTGAATATCAAGATCATAAATCTGATACGATCTACACATCTTTTTCAGTAAAATCATCTAATATAAAAGAGCTTGAAGGAAGTGAGATTGTTATTTGGACAACAACCCCATGGACAATACCTGCAAATAAAGCATTAGCCTATAACGAGGCTCTTGATTATGTGTTGATACAATTAAATGATGATGGTGATTTTAAAAATCGAAAAATAGTTGTTGCAGAAGCTTTAATAGAGTCGGTTATAAAAGAATGTTCAATTAAGGATTACAAAGAGATTAAAAAATTTAAAGGCAAGGATTTAAAAGATACAATCTGTAATCATCCTTTTTTCGATTTGGGTTACGAATTCGATATTCCAATGTTGGAAGCAAGATTTGTAACAACAGAACAGGGGACAGGTATTGTGCATTGTGCGCCAAGTCATGGCCCTGATGATTTTAATTTATGTTTAAATCACGGTATTAAAGCTATTGAGACGGTTGATGGTGATGGAAAATATACTAAAAATGTTCATTTATTTGAAGGAAATCATATTTTTAAGGCTAATCCAATTGTTATTGAAAAACTAAAAGAACAAAAAAAATTATTATTTAATGGTGAATTGACACATTCTTATCCACACTCATGGAGATCTAAGGCGCCTTTAGTTCATAGAGCAACACCACAATGGTTTATATCAATGGAAAGTCATAAATTGAGAGAGACAGCTTTAAAAGCTCTAGATGAAACTACTTTTTATCCTAGCAAAGGAAAAGAAAGGTTAAGATCTATGATTGAAACTAGACCTGACTGGTGTGTTTCAAGACAAAGAGTTTGGGGAGTTCCTCTTCCAATTTTCGTTAATAAAAAAACTAAAGAGATATTAGTTGATGATGAAGTTAACGAAAATATAGCAAATATATATGAAAAAGAAGGTTCAGATTGTTGGTTTTCAGACAACCCACAAAGATTTTTAGGTGAAAAATATAAATCAGAAGATTATGAAAAGTTAAGCGATATTGTTGAAGTGTGGTTTGACAGTGGATCTACACATTCGTTTGTTTTAGAGAAAAGAGAAGATTTAAAATGGCCAGCATCTATGTATCTTGAAGGCTCAGATCAACACAGAGGATGGTTCCACTCATCCTTACTTGAGTCATGTGGTACAAGAGGAAAAGCTCCATTTGAGTCGATTTTATCACATGGTTTTGTTGTTGATGGAAAAGGATTAAAAATGTCTAAATCACTTGGAAATGTTATTGCACCTGAAGATATTTTAAAAAAATATGGTGCTGATATTTTAAGAATTTGGGTAGCTTCATCTAATTATGCAGAGGATTTAAGAATTGATCACTCAATTTTAGATCAACACGCTGACTCTTATAGAAAAATTAGAAATACTTTTAGGTATTTACTTGGAAATCTTAATGATAATTTTAAGGAAACTGATTTAGAAAAAATAAATTTAACAGAACTACCTGAATTAGAACAATTTATGCTTCATAAAATTTATTCTTTAAATGAAAATTTTAAAAATTATTTTAATAATTATGATTTTCATAATCTATACAAAGAACTACTTAATTTTTGTACAGTGGATTTATCAGCATTTTATTTTGATATACGAAAAGACTCTTTATATTGTGATGCTAAAGACTCTAAAAAAAGAAAATCTACGATTATTTTGCTAAATATAATTCTCAACTCATTATTGAAATGGTTTGCACCTATTCTATCTTTTACAACAGAAGAAATACATAGGCTGATAATGCCTGACGATAAAAGCATTCATTTAACAAAATTTTTAAATTTTCCTAAAAGTTTTAAAAATGAAAATTTAAATCAAAAATGGTTAGAACTTATTAAGATTAGGAATATCTGCAACATTAGTATTGAGGAAAAAAGAGCAAGCAAAGAAATTGGATCAAGTTTAGAGGCAAGCTTAAAAATTAATTTAGATAAGAAACTAATTGAAATTTCTCAAGATGTAGATTTTTCAGAATTATGCATAACTTCAAATGCAGAGGTATCTTATCTAGAAAATTCTGAAACAAAAGTTCAAACAACAAAAGCTGAAGGCTCAAAGTGTCAAGTGTGTTGGAAAATTACCAAAGATGCATGTTCAAGAAAAACATGCCCAAAACATTCTTAATGATTACTAGTTATCTAACTAAAAATTTTTATATCAACACAATTATTGTAATTTTAGTCTTTATTTTAGATAGATTTTCAAAAATTTATGTAATGAATTTAGATAAAGTAAATAATTCATCAGAATTATACCAATCTAAATATCTAAATATCAGTTTAGTTTGGAATGAAGGTATAGCATTTGGGCTATTATCGTTTAACCAAGATAATTTATATAATTTATTAAGCTTGTTAATTGCAACAATAGTTTTGATTATATTCTTTATGATAATTAGGAATAATAATATTAAAAAATATCCCTTATTGATGATATTTGGTGGAGCTATTGGAAATTTATATGATCGAGTTGTATACAAAGCTGTACCTGACTTCATTGATTTTCATGTAGGAGATTTCCATTGGTTTATATTTAATGTGGCAGATATCTTTATTAGTTTAGGTGTATTTTTTATGATTTTGATTGAATTAATTGATAATAATAAAGGTAATGAAACAATTTAGATTTTATATTTTAATAGCCATTGCGGTATTATTTTCATCATGTTCAAGTTTAAGAGAAGGATTTACTAATCAAAAAAAAAATAATAGTGACGAATTTTTAGTTGAAAAAAAATCACCTTTAGTAATGCCACCAGACTATAATGAGCTTCCAATCCCTAATGAAGAAAACATAAATAAACAATCAAATGAAATAAAATCTTTAATTTCAAAATCAAAAAATGGTGAGATTAAAGAAAATTTTGATGAAAAAAGTTCATCATTTGAGGGATTTATTTTAGAAAAAATTAAAAATAATTAATGTTAACTAAAGGTGTTAAGTTTACTAATTTTAAGACTAAGAAAAAATCATTATTAATAAAAAAAAAACTAATATCTTTATTAAAATCAAAAAATGAAATTTTAAATTCTTTAAGCCAAAATTATAAGGATAATTTTACTAAAAAGATCTTACTTAAATATAAAAGAAACAAAAATTATCGAGTAATTGGAATGGGGGGGTCTTCACTAGGGACCCAGACAATTTATGATTTTTTAAAATATAAAATAAAAAAAAAATTTGTATTCTCAGATAATCTTCAAGTCAATTTAAATAAAGATAAAAAAAAATATACAAATCTAATTGTTTCTAAGTCTGGCAATACCATTGAAACAATAGTTAATGCAAATATTTTTATAAAAAAAAAAGATAGAAATATTTTTATTACAGAGAATAAAAATAGCTACTTGCTTAATTTAGCTAAAAAATTGAAGTCAGATATTATTCATCACAATAATTATATTGGAGGAAGATATTCGGTTTTATCAGAAGTAGGAATGTTACCAGCAGAATTAATGGGTTTAAAGGTAAGTAATTTTAGACAATTAAACAATTTAATTAAAAATAAACGATTTATTAACTCATTAATTTCCAATGTAAGCTCAACATTATATTTTATAAAAAAGAAAAAATTTAATTCAGTGATAATTAATTATGATGAGAGATCTGAAAATTTATTTAATTGGTATCAGCAATTAATTGCTGAAAGTCTGGGTAAGAAAAAAAAAGGTTTATTACCAATTATATCGAATATGCCTAAAGATAATCATAGTACAATGCAATTATACTTAGATGGTTTTAAAAATAATTTTTTTACCTTTTTTTATGTAAATGAAAAAAATTCAGAAAAAATAAAAAATAAAAGTATATTCTCATCTCAATACTATTTAAAAAATAAAAATTTATCTCAAGTTACACTTGCACAAAAAAAAGCAACTGAAAATGTTTTTAAAAATAAAAACATACCATTTCGAAGTTTTGAAATTAATAAAAGAGATGAAAAAACTTTAGGAGAGTTGTTTTGTTTTTTCATTTTAGAAACAATTTTAATTGGGCAATCATTGAATTTAAACCCTTATGACCAACCTGCTGTAGAGTTGATAAAGGTAGAAACAAAAAAATTGTTAATTAAGAATACTTAAAAAAATTATTTTAGATAAGCCATATTTTTTTTCCTCAATAATTTTTAATTTATTTGGTATTAAGTCTTTCTCATCTTTATGTCTGTGAATAATCAAAATTGCATTTTCATTTAAAATTTTATGATTGTAAATGTTATCAAATAAAAGGTTTATATCCTTATCTTTATATGGAGGATCCATGAAAACGATATCAAATTTTTTATCTAAATTTTCCAAAAAGCCAATATTATAAATATCTTTTTCAAGAATTTCATAATTCTCAATTAATTTTAAGCTTTGTAAATTTTTTTTTAGGACAGGCAAAACTCCATTATATTTTTCTGCAAAAACTACATACTTTGCACCCCTAGATAGACACTCAATTCCAAATGAACCTACTCCAGAAAATAAATCTAGAATATTTGAATTCTCTAAATCTATCTTAAATTTATTAGAGTGGTTAAGGATGTTAAAAATAGACTCTTTTGTGAGATCTTTAAGTGGTCTTGTTTTTATATCTTTAGGTTCAATAATTTTTTTACCTCTAAAAGTTCCAGATATTATTCTCATTAATCAATAACTTTATATCCAATATCTTTTCTATAAAAACCACCAGACCAATTTAAACTATCTAGGTTTCTTTGAACATTTATCTTTGCATCATTGAAATCATTTGAAAGAGAAACAAAATTTAAAACTCTTCCTCCAGTAGCATAAACTTCTTCATCTTTTCTACTTGTACCGGCATGAAATAAATAATCATGAGATTGAAGATTAACAGATTTTAAATTCTCAATTTTAATATTTTTTTTGAATTCATCTGGATATCCATTAGAACAAACTACTATGCATAAACTTTTTTTATTTAACCAATCTAGATTTAATTTATCAAGATTTTCATTGCAGCAAGCCATAAGAACTTCAGTTAAATCTGTCTTCAGTTTTGGTAATATTGTCTGACATTCTGGATCGCCCATACGAACATTATATTCAATTAAAAAAGGTTCATTATTTACTATCATCAAGCCAGCATATAAAAATCCTTTATATTGAGTGCCAAGTTCAGATAACCCTTTTAATGTAGGTTGTATTATTTTGCTAATAATTTTACTTTCTATCTCTTCTGATATTAGTCTCGAGGGAGAGTATGCACCCATACCTCCAGTATTTTTACCTTTGTCTCCCTCTAATACTCTTTTATGGTCTTGTGCGGTCCCAAAATTTTTAAAATTTATACCATCACTTATTATGAAATAACTCATTTCTTCCCCTTTGAGAAATTCTTCAATTAATAAATTTTTAGCTACACCAAATTTTCCACCAAAAATTTCGTTGATTGCTGTATGTGCTTCCTTGGTATTGTTGCAAATGTAAACACCCTTTCCTGATGCTAAGTTATCTGCTTTTATTACTGTTGGATATTTTGTTTTTTCTAAAAATTTTTTTGCATCTTCTTTATTTTGAAATATACCAAATTTAGCTGTTGGTATGTTGTATTTTTGACAAAGTTGTTTTGTAAATATTTTTGATCCTTCAAGTTGAGATGCTATCTTATTTGGACCAAATACATTTATATTAAATTGCTCTAAGTAGTCTACAAGACCATCTACCAAAGGTTTTTCTGGGCCAACAACAATCAAATCTATTTGATTATCTAATATAAAATTTTTGATATTTTCAAAATTATCTAAATTTAAAGTCACATTTTTAGCTATTTCGGACGTGCCAGCATTTCCTGGAAAACAATAAATTTTTTCTACTTTGCTTGACTTTTTTAAGCTTACGCAGATTGCATGTTCTCTTCCACCACTTCCTATTACCCCAACTTTCATATAGAAGTATATAAACTAAAAATGACAAAAAAATTAGCAAAATTAAAATATTTACCAAATAATTTTCAAATTATACAAAATGGTGACTATGTTGAGTGTGCTGTCTCTGGAAAAAAAATAGACATTGAGAATTTGAATTATTGGAATGTAGAATTACAGGAGCCTTATTTTTCTTATAAAGAAGCTTTTCAAAAAAAAGAACAAATAAATAAGAAATAAAAGTTATTTCCAACGGTCGTGTGACCAAATCCACAGTTCCGGTTTATATGATATCATTTTTTCAAGTACTAAATTTAGTTTATCTGTAATAGTTTTAGTCGTTTCTTTATTATCAAAAGTTATTGGATTTTTTATAACTATCTTAAAATTAATATTGTTAATTCTTTCAATAAAAATAGGCACAATAGGTATTTTAAACTTTTTAACTAACTGTGCTGGGATAGTAGTTGTAAGTGCTTTTTGATTAAAAAAATCTGATCTTATTCCTTGAGAAACTCTTTGATCAATCATTAAAGCTGTTGAATAATTCAACTTTTTTAAGTGCATAAGTTTTTTCATTCCACCTATACCTTTTTTAATTTGATATTTACAAATATATTTTTTTCTTATTCTTTCCATTATCTTATTTAAAAATATATTATTGAGTGGTCTATATATTGCAGACAATTTAATCCCTGATTTTTCAATATGCATTGCCATCAGTTCAAAATTACTTAGGTGTCCAGAAATAAAAACGACTGATTTATTTTTTTTTTTTATATCTTCAAGAATTTCTTGTCCTTCAATTATGATATTTCTATTAGACCTATCCTCTCTAAATTTTTTAATGAACATATACTCAGCAAAAACTCTTCCATAGTTATTCCACATCATTTTTGTAATTCCATTTAAGTTGTCTAAACTAATATCTGGAAATGCTTTTTTAAGATTAGAGTGAATTAATTTTTTTGATCTAAATAATGGTCCAATTTTTTCAAATAATTTACCACCTAATGCAGAGGATATATTTAACCCTAGAATCTTAAAAAGGGAAAAAAAAATAATTATAAATAAAAATTGTAAAAAATACTTAATTATTTTCATTTATTTTTAATATAGTTGAAATCAATTTTTCCTCATCTAAAATTTTTAATTCTGATTTAATAAAATTGATATTATGAATTTTTTCCTTATCTAATCTCAAATAATCTTTTTCAGTTGTTATAATTTGACAATTTAAGTTATCTGATAGTTTTTGGATATTGTTAATATCAAATTTGTTATATTTATAATGGTCAGAAAACTCAATATCTTTAACAATATTAAATTTATACTCTCTTAACATAGATACAAAAGTTTGATGATTACCTATTCCAGAAAATACTAAATAATTTTTATCTTTATTAAACTTTTCAATATTTAAAGGAACATACTTTCCTATATGAATATCTATATTTGGATTTATTTTATATATATGCCTCTTAATATCATCCAAATTTTCTAAATTTCCATTTAAAAAAATATGTTTATAATTTTTTAGGTTATTTACACTTTCTCTTAATGGGCCAGCTGGAATGGTAAACCCATTACCAATCCAATTAATATTATTAAAACACACAAATTTTAAATCATAATTTATTGAATTGTCTTGAAGTCCATCATCTAAAATTGCTACATCATAGCCTTCATTTTCTGCAGTATTAATGGCTTCAATTCTTTTAAGAGATGTAAAAAGTTTTCCTCTACTTTGTAAAAGTTTTTGCTCATCATGTTGATTAGGATAAAATTTTTTAACAAAACACGATTTAATTTTTCTTTTACTTAAAAGTTCATTTATTTTGATACTTAAAGATGTTTTACCTGTTCCACCAAGATAAATGTTACCAACTATAATAGTTTTTATTTTAGATTTTTTTATTTTTTTATTTAATCTTAACAATCTCAGTAAATCTAATAAAATTGAAATTGGTAGCAATAAATAAGCAAGTATATTTGGTTTTTTTTGGTCCCAGAATTTAGGTTTTTTTAAATTCATTTTTTATTAATTTATCTAAATCATTTATAGTTTCTTTTAAAATCTTTACTCCAATTTTTTTTATTTTATCTCCTAGTTTTTTATTTCTTTTAAATATAATTGCTGATGCCAGTTCTCTTGGCGTAGTAATCCTTTTTGAAATTTTCAAATTTGAAAGAGTTTTGTATACATCTTTAAAATTATCGACGTTTGGCCCATGTAATATTCTTGCACCATATCTTGCAGCTTCTAATGGATTTTGACCCCCTCTATTAATAATAGAACCCCCTATAAAAACTGAGGTACCAACTTTATGGAATTGTTTAGTTTCACCGAAAGTATCTACAATATAAATATCAATATTATTTAAGTTTTTCGTGTTTGAGCTGTGGTTAGTGACATTTAATCTCAAATTATCTAATTCAGATTTTATTTGCCGAACTCTATGTATGTGTCTTGGAATTAAAATTGTTAATAGATTTTTATTTTTCTTTTTAAGCTCCATATGTGTTTTTGCACAAAAAATTTCTTCATTAGAATGAGTACTGGATGCGACCCAAATTTTTTTATTTTTAAATCTAGAGTTTAATTTATTCATAATTTCATTATCTTGTTCTGCAAATTTAAGATTACCAATAGTCTTTATCTTTTTAACTTTTAATTTTTTTAAAAAATATTTTGTTTCAAGGTTTTGAGGGTATGCAATTGAAATTTTGTTAAAAACTTTTTGAGAAACATTTTTAAGACTAAACCACCTTAAAAAAGTTTTTTTTGTAATTCTTGCGTTAAGCAAAATTAAGGATATTTTTTGTTCTTCCAACTTCTTAAACATGTTGGGCCAAATTTCTGAGTCAATAAAAATTGCTAAATTTGGTTTCCAGTATTCCAAAAATCTATTTGTAAAAAAAAAATGGTCTATAGGATAAAACTGGTGAACAGTCTTTTTGAATTTAAATTTTTTTAATACTTTTGATGAACTCAAAGTACTAGACGTAATTAATATTTGATTAATTAATTTGTCTTTTTCATAATTTTCAATTAATGGAATAATACTTAATATTTCCCCAACGCTTGCTCCATGAAACCAAATAAGTTTTCCATTAGATCTTTTTTTTGAAGGAATACTAAATTTTTCTCTGAACCTTATTTTATCTTCTTTTCCTTTATAAATTCTAAAGATTATTAAGATTGGAGATATTAAAACAAGTAATGATAAAATTATTTGATACAGAAAAAACATATTTATTTTTGTATCTGTTTTTCATAGAAATTTTTATATAACTCTGATTTTGCTATTAAAGTTTTATGACTTCCATTGGCAATTATTTTCCCTTTATCGATTACATAAATATTATTTGAATTTAGTATAGTTGATAATCTATGGGCAATAACAATTGTAGTTTTATTTTTAGTTAAGATATTTAAAGCATCTTGAATTTTAGACTCTGTTTCTGAGTCTAAAGATGATGTTGCCTCATCTAATAATATTATTGAACTTTTTTTCATCATTGCTCTGGCTATTGAAAGTCTTTGTTTTTCTCCACCAGAAAGTCTGACTCCATTTTCTCCTATTAAAGTGTCAAACTTATTTGGAAGACTATTTATAAATTCATCACAGTAGGATAAGTTAGCTACTTTAAATACTTCTTCATCAGTTGCTTCTTGCCTTCCATATTTTATATTATTCTTGATTGTGTCATCAAATAGAGTTGTTTCCTGGCTAACCATTGATATTTGGCTTCTTAAAGACTCAATTGTGCTGCCGTATATAGACTGATCATCAATGATAATATCACCTGATTTTGCATCATAAAATCTAGGGATTAAATTTAAAATAGTTGATTTACCAGAACCACTATGACCAACTAAAGATGTCATTTTCCCACCTTCAAATTTTAAATTTATTGATTGCAATGTTGGACCTTCATTTTCTTCGTATGAAAAATTTATATTATTAAAATTAATGTTTGCGACATTTATTTTTAGAGGTTTAGCAAATTCAAAATTCTTAATTGTATTTTTTTGATCTATAATAGGTAAAATCCTTGACGCAGCAGATAAACCTTGATTAGTTATCATATTCAGTGTCGGAAGTGATCTTACCGGCTGATAAGCCAACATCATTGCTGCCAAAAAAGAAAAAAAATTATTTATATCAACTTCACCTTTAGCCATAAGTTTTCCAGAATAAAAAATTAAAACTGCAATCATAATGCCTGTTAGGATTTCCATTATAGGAGATAATCTTACAAATATTGTTTGAATTTTTTTATTTTTATCTTTCAATTGAGCCAAATATTCATCAGCTCTATTGACTTCAGAATTTTCTTTTTGGAAAATTTTAATTAATTTATGATTTTTAAATAATTCAACAAGATAAGTGGTTAAATACCCAGATTTTTCTTGAGCTTCAGTGGTAACTTTGCCAATTCTTTTTCCAAGTGTTTTTGCTGAAATACTAACTAAAGGAATCATAACTATTGATATAAGAGC
>Ga0257114_1002255_pt1 | contig 13031 bp, 11 predicted proteins | sample SI112_10mmetaG_FD_190149 | JGI IMG/M metagenome (GOLD analysis project Ga0257114, IMG submission 190149) | Marine microbial communities from Saanich Inlet, British Columbia, Canada - SI112_10m | ecosystem: Environmental > Aquatic > Marine > Inlet | place: Canada: British Columbia | collected... | reverse complement strand
ATTAAGTAATTTATCTTTTTGGGTTGATAGAATTTTATCTACAGGAATTGCTGTAGATTTAGCTATAATTGAAGCAATATCATCTTCATCAACCGATTCCTTGATCATTTTACTAGCTGTCATTGATTCTAGAGATTCTAACTCTTTTTTAAATTGAGGAATATCGCCATATCTGATCTCTCCTGCTTTTTCAAGATCGCCATCTCTTTCAGCTCTTTCAAGTTCAAATTTACAATCTTCAATTTTAGATTTTAATTCATTTACTCTGATTTGCTTCATCCTTTCTGCCTCCCAGGCCGATGTCATCTCGGCAGATTGTTTTTCAAGAATATTTAATTCTGAGTTTATTTTTTGTAATCTTGTTTTTGAAGATTGATCATCTTCTTTATTGAGTGCTTGAACTTCTATTTTATATTGCATAATTTTGCGATCAATTTCATCTAGCTCTTTTGGCTTTGAGTCAATTTCAACTTTTAAAGCGCTTGCCGCCTCATCAATTAAGTCAATTGCTTTATCAGGCAAAAAACGATCAGTGATATATCTGTCAGATAAATTTGCTGCTGCAATAATTGCAGAATCTTTAATTTTTATACCATGATGCACCTCATATTTTTCTTTTATTCCACGTAAAATAGATATTGTACCTTCAATTGATGGCTCGCTAGTATATACAGATTGAAATCTTCTTGCCAAAGCAGCATCTTTTTCAATATATTTTCGATATTCATCTAATGTTGTTGCGCCTATACAATGCAAGGTTCCCCTTGCCAGTGATGGTTTTAATAAATTTGAAGCATCCATTGCGCCATCAGATTTTCCAGCACCAATCAATAGATGCAATTCATCAATAAATAAAATTACATCACTATTATTTTCTATTTCATTTAAGACAGATTTTAGCCTTTCTTCAAATTCACCACGATATTTAGCACCTGCAATTAAAGCTCCTAAATCAAGTGACATTAATTTTTTATTAATTAAGCTTTGTGGAACATCCTTATTAACAATTCTTTGAGCCAGCCCTTCTACTATAGCTGTTTTACCTACACCAGGTTGACCAATTAATACAGGATTATTTTTTGTTCTTCTTGATAAAACCTGCATGGCTCTTCTAATTTCTTCATCACGACCAATTACCGGATCTATCTTGCCTTCAGCTGCCTTTTTAGTTAAATCTAAGGCATATTTTTCTAGTGATTGATAATTAGATTCACTTATTTTTGAATCTGCATTCTTGCCTGATCTTATTTTGTTAATAGCATCTTCTAGTGATTTGCTGGTTATACCGCATAATTTTAAAGCCTTGGCAGATTCATTGTTATTATCTTCCAATATTGCTTGTAGCAATCTTTCAGTTGTAATAAATTGATCATTATTTTTTTCGCAAATCTTTTCAACTAGTAACAATATTCTTGCCATCTCATTTGATAATGAAATTGAATTATTTGATCCCTCAACCTTAATTATTTTATCAATGTCTTTTTTTGACTGACTCCTAATAAGCTCTACATTTCCTTGAGCAATTTGAATTAAATTTGCTATATATCCATCACTATCATATAGCATCGCCTCTAGTAAATGTTGCGCACTTAATTTCTGATGATTATTAGCTAGTGCTAATGTTTGAGATGATTGTATAATAGCTTGTGTTTTTTCAGTATATTTATCTAAATTCATAATTTATTATGATTGATTAATAATTTTGTGATATAAATTTGGCTCAATTTCTAAAAAACCATTTTGAAAAAAATCACGATCATAAATACCAAAATGAGGAATATTTAATATTTGATCTATTTTTATCATATAATCATCAATAGCTAAAATATCAATATCAATTTCTCGTGGAGACCATTTTTGAGACTTTTTTCTGCCAAGTTTTACTTCAATATCTTTAATTATATATAAAATATCTATTGGCTCAAAATTATTAATATCAATATCGGCAGAAATAACAATATTTAAAAAATAAATATCCCAATCTTTTGGAGAATTAGGTAATAACATTGCCTTATTTTCAATAATGCTAGATTTCTTGATATTTTTAAGAAACAATAATTCTTCAAGAAGAATTATTGCATTATAAATATTATCCATTCTATTGCCAAGATTTGAACCAAGGGCCAATACCAACCTTTTTAAATTTGATTTTGATCTATTCACTAAGCAAAAAAAACTTGAATTAACTAAAATAATATCTTATAAAATAAAATATAATTATTTATATATGTAAATATTTTTTTATGAATAAAAAACCAACTTCGCCTCATATTCAGATATATAGATGGAATATTTCATCATTAACTTCAATCATGCATCGCATGAGTGGAGTTGTTTTATATGCAACAATGATAATTTTATGCTGGTATATTGTATATTACGCATATCAAATAAATTACATAGATAATCCTCAAAATCGTAATTGTGAATGCTGGTTCACTAATATATTTAAGCCATTTTTTTATGTTATTTTATTTGCCTTAGTTAGTGCACTATATTATCACTTCTTCAATGGCATAAGACATTTATTATGGGATATTGGCAAAGGTTTTGGTATTAATACCGCAAAAAAAACTGGAATATTAGTTATAATTTTAACCATATTAGCTGCTATTATAACAATAGTTAGTGGTTTTTTAATTAGATTTTAAAATATGAAAAAGATTAAAATAGCACCTTCCACTAAAAGTGGAGCAAGTCATTGGCTTCATCAAAGAATTTCGGCAATAGCAATGATACCACTTACAATATGGATTGCTTTTTCTGGTATTTATATTTCTCAAGATCCATTTAATTATATATCAGTATTTTTTGCATATCCACTTAATGCGGTAATGGCAATTTTACTTATTGCAATTTCCTTATTTCATGGATCAATAGGAATGAGAGTGATTATTGAAGATTACGTTTCCAACAAAGCTAAGAAATACTTCTATATTATCTTTATTGATTTATTATCTATTGCTACTGCTATTGCAGGTATATTAGCAATTATCAGACTTCATTTAATTGGATAAAAAATGTCAGACAAAAAAATTGGAAATTATACAATAATTGATCACGAATTTGATGTTGTAGTAGTTGGTGCCGGTGGATCTGGACTTAGAGCAACATTTGGTATGGCCAATAAAGGATTATCAACTGCATGCATCACTAAGGTATTTCCCACTCGCTCTCATACTGTTGCCGCACAAGGTGGTATATCTGCTGCTCTTGGCAATATGGGAGATGATGATTGGCGTTGGCATATGTATGACACAATTAAAGGATCAGACTGGCTTGGTGACCAAGATGCTATTGAATATATGTGCAGTGAAGCTCCAGCAGCAATAATTGAGTTAGAGCATTATGGTGTGCCTTTTTCAAGAACAAAAGATGGTAAAATATATCAAAGACCCTTTGGTGGTATGACAAAAGAATTTGGTGAAGGTGGACCAGCTCAAAGAACTTGCGCTGCTGCTGATAGAACTGGTCATGCAATATTACATACATTATATCAACAATCACTTAAATATAATGCAAAATTCTTCATAGAATATTTTACATTAGATCTAATTATGGAAGATGGAGTATGTAGAGGAGTCATGGCATTATCTCTTCTTGATGGGTCAATTCATCGTTTTAAAGCTCAAACTGTAGTTTTAGCAACTGGTGGTTATGGAAGAGCATATTTTTCAGCTACATCGGCTCACACATGCACTGGAGATGGTAATGCTATGGTTCTTCGTGCTGGATTGCCACTACAAGATATGGAATTTGTTCAATTTCACCCTACTGGAGTATATAAGGCAGGATGTCTAATAACTGAAGGTGCCAGAGGTGAAGGAGGTTATTTAGTAAACTCTAAAGGTGAAAGATTCATGGAGAGATACGCTCCAAATGCCAAGGATCTCGCTAGTCGTGATGTTGTATCAAGATCAATGACTATGGAAATTATGGAAGGACGTGGAGTTGGACCTAATAAAGACCATATACATCTTCACCTTGACCATATTGAACCTAGCGTACTTGAAAAAAGACTACCTGGAATATCTGAAACTGCTAAAATCTTCGCAGATGTTAATGTTAATAATAAGCCAATTCCTGTATTGCCAACTGTTCATTATAATATGGGAGGTATTCCAACAAATTATAAATGCGAAGTTCTCGATGTCAAAAAAGGTAAAACATCAATTGTACCAGGATTAATGTCTATTGGCGAAGCTGGATGTATATCTGTTCATGGTGCAAATAGATTAGGATCAAATTCACTTTTAGATCTAATTGTATTTGGAAGAGCGGCTGCACAACATGCAGCAAAAATTATAGAGCCAGGAAAGTCACAAAAACCATTTAAAAAAGATGCAGGATCTGAAGCACTTGATAGGTTAGAAAAAATACGCAATGCTAAAGGTAAATCATCAACTGCTTCAATTAGACTTGAAATGCAACAATGTATGCAAAATAGAGCTGCTGTATTTAGAACTGAAGAAACCCTATCAAAAGGAGTTACTGAAATTACAGAAATATATAATAAATTTAGTGATATTAAAATTTCTGATAGATCATTAATATGGAATAGCGATCTCATTGAGGCATTAGAGCTTGACAACCTCAGATCTCAATCACTTGTAACAATTGCATCCGCTCACAATAGAAAAGAAAGTAGAGGCGCTCACGCAAGGGAGGATTACAAAGAAAGAGATGATGAAAATTGGATGAAACACACAATTATGTGGTGCGACGATATGGGTAAAACCAAAATTGATTATCGCGAAGTAAAGCTTAACTCACTTACTGATAGAGTTCAGTCTTTCCCTCCTAAAAAGAGAGTTTATTAATATAGTTTATTAAATTTATGGCAGAAATTAGATTACCAAAAAATTCAGTTATTGATAAAAAATCTGGCAAAACATTTAAAGCTAAAAAGGCTAAAAATATTAAAAATTTTAAAATTTATCGCTATAATCCTGATAATAACTCAAATCCTTATATTGATAATTTTGAGGTCGATATGGATGATTGTGGACCAATGGTACTAGATGCACTTATTAAAATTAAGGGCGATCACGATAGCTCTTTAACTTTTAGAAGATCTTGTAGAGAAGGAATATGCGGTTCATGCGCCATGAATATTGACGGCACAAATACTCTTGCATGCACTAAGCCAATTGAAGATTGCAAAGGCGATGTTGCTATTTATCCCTTACCTCACATGCCTGTTATCAAGGATTTAGTGCCTGATATGAGTTTATTTTATGCGCAATATGAATCTATCAAGCCATGGATGCAAGCTAGTGAACCTAATAATCCAAATCAAGAAAGGCTTCAAAGCCCTGAAGAGAGAGAGAAAATAGATGGATTATATGAATGTATCTTATGCGCATGCTGTTCAACATCTTGTCCAAGCTATTGGTGGAATCAAGATAAATATCTTGGACCAGCAATATTACTGCAAGCTTATCGTTGGATTGCTGACTCTAGAGATGAAAAAACAGCTGAGAGACTTGATGATCTAGAAGATCCTTTCAAATTATATCGCTGTCACACAATAATGAATTGTACTCAAGCTTGTCCTAAAGGTTTAAATCCTGCTAAGGCTATTGCTGAAACTAAAAAAGCAATTGCAAATAGAAAAGCCTGATTTGTAATTATCATTTCTTAAAATATGTCAATTAATGATAATCTTAACCCCAATGAAATTAACAACGAATTTCTTGATAATAACCTTCGACCAACCTTATTAGGCGATTTTCTTGGTCAAGAAAAGCTTAAAGAGAATTTATCTATTTTTATAAATGCTGCAAAAAAAAGAAATGAAACGCTCGATCATTCTTTATTTCATGGACCTCCTGGACTTGGTAAAACAACATTAGCGCAAATTATTGCCCATGAAATGAATGTTGGCTTCAAAAGTAGCGCAGGTCCTGTAATTTCAAAATCAGGAGATTTAGCAGCTATATTAACCAACCTTCAAGAAGGTGATATCTTATTTATTGATGAAATTCACCGTCTCAATAAAAATGTTGAAGAAGTATTATATTCTGCAATGGAAGATTATAAACTTGATATTATGATAGGCGAAGGACCAGCCGCACGTGCTATTAAAATTGACCTTCCTAAATTTACATTAGTTGGTGCAACAACTAGAATTGGCCTTATATCAAACCCTTTAAAAGATAGATTTGGCATTCAAATACGTCTAAATTTTTATTCTACAAAGGAGCTTCAGCAAATAATAATAAGAGATGCAAAAATTTTAAATATATCAATAGATATTGACGCCGCAATTGAAATTGCTAATAGATCTCGCGGAACTCCGAGGATTGCCATAAGGCTGTTAAAAAGAGTTAGAGATTTTGCAAGTAATTTTAATGAAACAATAATATCCAAAAAAACTACAATTTATGCCCTTGAAAAGCTTGAAATTGACAGTGCAGGACTTGATAGCGCTGATTACAGATATTTAAGCTTTATTGCTAATAATTACAGAGGTGGGCCAGTTGGTATTGATACAATTTCATCTGCAATTGGTGAAGAAAGAGATACTGTTGAAGACTCAATAGAGCCTTATCTTATCCAGCAAGGATTTATCGAAAAAACGCCAAGAGGAAGAATTCTTACAGATATTGCAATAAAACATTTAGCCAAAAATGAGTAATAAGCTTAAAAAAAATATCTTACTCATTATCACAGGAAGTATAGCATGCTATAAATCAATGGATTTAATCAGATTACTTAAAAAAAGTAATTTTAATGTAACTTGCATATTAACTAAATCAGCACAAGAATTTATCACCCCTCTTTTATGCTCGTCACTTACAAATAATCATACATATAGCGACTTATTTAATGTAGCAGATGAGCTAAAAATGGGTCACATAAAATTATCCAGAGATAATGATCTTATAATCATAGCACCAGCATCGGCAAATTTTATTGCAAAAATTGCAAATGGCTATGCTAATGATTTGGCATCTAGCTGTGTATTAGCAAGTGATAAAAAAATTTTAATTGCTCCAGCTATGAATGATAAAATGTGGCATAGCAAACAAAATCAAGATAATATTTCTAAAATTAATAAATCCGATATTACTATTATTGAACCACAATCAGATATTTTAGCATGCAATGAATTTGGTAAAGGAAAAATGGCTGAACCACAAGCGATTTATCAAAATATAATTAATTACTTTAATTACAAAAATAAGCTTAAAAATATTAATATTATCATTACTGGAGGCTCAACGATAGAACCAATTGATCCTGTTAGATATATTGGCAATTATTCATCTGGTAAACAATCAATTGAAATTGCTAAAATACTCAATGAAATGGGTGCTAATATTACTTTTATTGCAAGCAATATTAAAAATCATATCAATATTGATCCAAAAAATATAATTCACTGCAGTAATGCTGATGATATCTTTAGCGCTGTTAAGAAAAATATTAAAAATTGCGATATTTATATAAGCTGCGCTGCAATATCAGATTTTAAGGTAAAAAATTACTCTTCATCAAAAATTAAAAAAGCTGCAAATAAAGATCTTAAAATTGAGCTCACTGAAAATCCTGATATATTAAAATATGTTTCAACCAGTAAAAATAGACCTAAAATTGTTATCGGCTTTGCCGCTGAAAGTAATGATATTGAGAAAAATGGCAGAAAAAAACTTATTGAAAAGAACCTTGATTTTATTATAGCTAATGATGTTGATAATGGTAAAATATTTGATAACCAAAAATCTCGAGCCATGTTAATTAATCATAAATCATCAACAAAATTAAAGTTACTTCAAAAAAGTGAAATTGCTTTACTAATAGCAAATGAGATATTAGCAATTATAGATTAGCTTCTTTAATTAAGCTTGCCAAATTTGATCTTAGTTTTAATATCTTATTAATTATTTTTTAAATTAATATATCTTAACAAAAAATGTCAAAAAGAAGAGTTGTAGTTACAGGAATAGGAGCTGTTACACCCCTAGCCAAAAATATTGAGTCTTCATGGAATAAATTAATTAATTCTGAATCAGGTATCAAGAAAATAACAATTTTTGACCCGGAACATTCTCCATGTAAAATTGCCGGTGAAGTTACAATGGCACAGGATGAATCTGATAAGATAAATTTTAATTTAAATGATCATATTGAATTTAGAGAACAAAAAAAGATGGATAGATTTATTCATTTTGCTATTGCTGCAGCTGATCAAGCTATTGCAGATTCTGGCTGGCAAGCTCTTAGTGATGAACAGAAATATCGTACTGGCGTTATGATGGGATCAGGCATTGGTGGCCTTCCCGCAATAGAAAAAACTGTTATAAATCTTAAAGATAGAGGCATTAGAAAAATAACTCCATTCTTTATTCCATCAAGCCTTATCAATCTTGCCTCAGGTCAAATTTCTATAAAACATGGCTATATGGGTCCAAATCATGCTGTTGTTACCGCTTGTTCATCTGGTGCACATGCTGTAGGCGACTCTGCTAGAATGATTGAATATGGCGATGTTGATGTTATGATTGCCGGTGGTAGTGAATCAGCAATATGCGAATCAGGAATTGGTGGCTTTGCCGCACTTAAGGCATTATCTACAAATTTTAATGACCAGCCGACCAAGGCATCAAGACCATGGGATAAAGATCGAGATGGCTTTGTAATGGGTGAAGGTTCTGGAGTATTAGTACTTGAAGAATTAGAGCATGCCAAAAAAAGAGGCGCTAAAATATATGCTGAAATTGTAGGATATGGTATGTCTGGTGATGCATATCATGTTACCGCCCCAGAAAGTTCAGGACGCGGCTCCACATATGCCATGAAAACTGCTATTAAACATGCAGCTATTAATATTGATCAGCTTGATTACATTAATGCCCACGGTACGTCAACCCCCTTAGGAGATGAAATTGAAATATCAGCAGTTAAAAAAGTATTTAAAGATCATTCATCTAAACTTTTAATGTCATCTACCAAATCATCGACAGGACATCTTCTTGGGGCAGCTGGAGCAATAGAGGCTTTATTTTCTATATTAGCTGTTAAAAATAACATTGCACCACCAACACTTAACCTTGAAAATCCATCTAATGATTGGGGTGTTGATCTTGTTGCATTAAAAGCTAAGGAAAAACAAATTAACTACGCTCTTTCAAATTCATTTGGATTTGGTGGCACTAATGCCTGCTTATTAGTTAAGAAATTTACTGATTAGAATGATTAAATATTTACTTAAACTTCTAACATCATTTTCAATTATTGTTATTTTTTGCTTTGTAGCGATTTTTTCAATAATACTATATTATAATGCACCAAATTCATACCATAAGGAAGATAAAAGATTCATTGTTGAAAGTGGACTTACCCTTAGAGAAGTTGTTAACAAACTTCATAGTGAACAAATAATCAAACATCCTTCAGCCTTTTTATATCTTGGTCAATTAATAAAAGGAATTGACCCAAAAGTTAGATATGGTGAATATTTTTTTGAAAAAAATATCTCATATTACAAAATCCTTCATAAAATGGTTAGGGGTAATATTTTCTTTAGAAAAATTACAATTGCAGAAGGATTATCCTCTCATAGCGCATATGAAATTATTAGTAATGCAACCGGCCTAGTTGGTGATATGCCAAATATATCTGAAATTGATGAAGGATCTATATTGCCTGAAACTTACTTTTACTCATATAATGACTCAAAGAAATTTCTTATAAGAAGAATGAAGGGTCAAATGACTAAGGCTGTTGATGAATTATGGCCAAAAAGAGATAAAAATATACCCATCAAAAATAAAAAAGATGCCTTAATATTAGCATCAATTGTTGAAAAAGAAACTGGGGTTTTTTCAGAAAGAGGTTATGTTGCTTCTGTCTTCATTAATCGCTTAAAAAAAGGAATGAAACTCCAATCAGATCCAACAATTATTTATTCTTATGCTTTTGGTAATAAAGATTTAGAAAGACCAATAAGACTTAGTGATATTAGAAATAAATCATCATTTAATACCTATAATATTTATGGATTACCACCAAAACCAATATGTAATCCTGGGATAGAATCAATCAAAGCTGTATTAAACCCTATTAAATCAAATTACTTATATTTTGTTGCTAGTGGCTATGGTGACCATATATTTTCTACCAATCTTCGTGACCATAATCGCAATGTTATGCGCTACAGAAAAATTATTCGCGAAAGAAAATCAAATAACTCAATCCAGTAACTTTGATTATAATGAATAAATCTTTTAGTTTCTTTATAATTATTTTTTTATTATTTTCATGCGGTAAAGAAGGAAATATTAAAAGAATTAATGATAAAAGGCCAAATTTTGATAATATAATTTTTAACCAATAATATTAATTAACATTATTTTCTTCTAAAAAATCTCCTATTAAATATAAAGAGCCACATATCATAACTAGATTATCCTGATTGCCATATTTAATTTTAATATGGCTTAATGCTTTTTTAATATCACTAATTTCAATAATATTCTTATGATATTTTTGTCCAATATTTTTTAAATTAGAGCATGATAATATATAATTTTTATCTTTTATTTCTGAACATATAATAAGATCAAACTCGCTAGCAATTGACTTAATAAAAGCATTGCTATCCTTATCTTTAATCATGGCAATTATTGCTATTTTATTTTTTGATTTAAAGGAATTTACAAATTTAGCAATATTAATTGCTGCCATTTCATTATGACCTCCATCGATAAATAATTTACTTTTATTTGATAGTAAATTATGCAATTTTCCATGTTGAATTTCTTGCATTCTACCAGGCCAATCTGCCTTAATTATTGCCTTATTAAATGAGTTTAGAGATATATTAAATTCTTTTTGCTTTATAGAAGCAATAATTGCAAGTGCTGCATTAATTAATTGAAAATTACCAATTAGATTTGGTCTATGAAATTTAAGATTTATATCAGAATTTTGCAAATGCCAATTATTTTGATTATCTATAATATTAAATTCGTTACTTTTTAGTATATTTTTATCTATAGCTACCTGATTATCGTTTATATAATAAAAATCACTATTTTTAGCAACAGATTCATTGTGTATAATATTAAATGCTGCTTGGTAATTTTGAAACGTAATTACTGGACAATTCTGCTTGATAATTCCAGCCTTATTTTTAGCTATATCAACTATATTATTACCTAGAAAATCTTGATGATCAAATGAAATTGGTGTGATTATTGCTGCCAAAATCTGAGGAACTATATTTGTTGCATCTAAAATACCACCCATCCCTGTTTCTAGCAGCAATATATCTGATTTTTCAATTAAAAAAGCTAAAAATGCAGCAATTGTCACCCCTTCAAAAAATGTTACATCGATTTTTGGCTTCTTATTAGCCATTTTGCGGCATTCTTTCAAGCAATAAGTAAGGAATTCATCCGATATTTCTTTATTATTTAATATTATTCTTTCATTAAAATTAATTAGATGAGGCGATGTATATTTATTAGTTTTAAGATTATTTTCATTAAATATTGCTTGTAGAAATGCCAAAGTAGAACCCTTGCCATTAGTTCCTGCAACATGAATCACTGGTGGTAATTTTAGATGAAGATTTCCTAATCTTTTTGATAATTCCAATACTCTTTCAAGGCCAAATTCTATATCTCTAAAACCTTTTACATCAGGCCAAAAGGGATATTTCATGATAATCTTTTAAGGACCTCTTCATATGCAGATGCCAAATCACCAAGATCTTGGCGAAATATATCCTTATCAAGCTTCTTATTAGATGTAATATCCCATAATCTGCAACTATCAGGACTAATTTCATCTGCTAAAATAATATTGTTATATTTATCCCTACCAAACTCAATCTTAAAATCAACAAGCTTGATATTAGTCAAAATAAATATATCTGATAAAATTTTATTTATTTGAAAAGAATATTTTTTAATTTGATCTAACTCACTTTTAGACAATAAGTTAAGAACATTAATAGCATGATCATCATTAATTAATGGATCATTAAGTGCATCATTTTTATAGCATAACTCAAAAACAACATTATCAAATTTAACACCTTCTTTGATATTTAGTCTTTTAGCAAGGGACCCAGCACTATAATTTCTAATAATAATTTCTAATTCAATAATATCTAATTTTTTAATAATTTGATGTCTTTCATCAATTCTTTCAATAAAATGACAAGGTACATCACTATTATTAGTAATATGTTTCATTAATATTTCAGATATTTTATTATTTAAAATTCCTTTATTATTAATAGATGATTTTTTTTGAGCATTAAATGCCGTAGCATCATCTTTGAAATATTGTATAAGATAATCTTCATCATTAGTATTATATATGATTTTTGCTTTTCCCTCATATATCTTTGTTGTTTTTTTAATATTCATTTAATTTCTTCTTGCTTTTTTGGTTTGTAATGAATTGGCTTAAAATATATTTCTGAAACAAATCTTTTTCCCTTATCACCTTTTTTTAATTGAACAATTATATCTACAACATTTCTAATATAAGATAATATTTCGGTTGGTGTCATGCCTAGACCGGCTTGCATTACCATCATTTTTAACTGTTCAATTGCCATAGCAGGGGTATCTGCATGTAGAGTTGATATTGAACCTGGATGACCAGTATTAATCGCCCTTAAAAAACTAAAAGCCTCAGAACCTCTAAGTTCACCAACTATAATTCTTTCAGGCCTTAATCTAAGACATGCCTCTATTAGATCTTGTGTTGTAACATGAGCCCTTCCCTGCCCACCTTTTGACGCAATTAAATGAACACGATTTGGATTTGACTCTAAATCAATCTCTCTAGCATCTTCTACAGATATTAATCTTTCTTCATTGGGTATCGACCTGATCATAGCATTAGTAAATGTGGTTTTACCAGTAGATGTACCACCAGAAATTATAACATTTTTTTTATAAATTACTGACCTTCTAAGAAATTCTTTTATTCTGCCTAATTTTAGTAATTTTACCAAAATAAGATCATTTTTATCTAGTACTTCTCCTACTGATGCTGAATCAAAC
>Ga0257114_1002254_pt1 | contig 13033 bp, 19 predicted proteins | sample SI112_10mmetaG_FD_190149 | JGI IMG/M metagenome (GOLD analysis project Ga0257114, IMG submission 190149) | Marine microbial communities from Saanich Inlet, British Columbia, Canada - SI112_10m | ecosystem: Environmental > Aquatic > Marine > Inlet | place: Canada: British Columbia | collected... | reverse complement strand
ATCTTAAGTTTATTCATGGTTAGAATGGCATAGTGGGAGTAGGAACAGCAGGACCAGTCATCTCAGGAACTCCTGGAATAGCAGCATCTACCATACCAGGAAGTGCTTCTGTAATTGCTTCAGTGATAGCAGCAGTTACTCTCTCCCTTGATTGCTCGATTAATGTATCCTTTTGAACGTAAAGATAAACACCACCCCCTAAGACAGCTAAAGAAACTAAACCAGATAACAACGCGACACCATTAATCAATTTTTGCATCTTTCTTCTCCAATGTAGGTGCTTGCTTTGATTCTTCCTTCTTCTTAGAAGGCATGACACCAAACGTAGCTAATGTACCAGTAAAAACACTGGCGATAAAAGTTGGATCGATATTTTTCTGAGGAACACCAGGAACAGTTACATAATTAAGAGTCAGAATTGCTGCTGACCATCCAAGTATGATAACTCGGACGAGAGTTGATACACCCTCATCCGCCCACTCAAATTTATTGTCCGTTTTGGCTTCCTCTTTCTTTGGATTTGATTCCATGAGTAAAGAGTCAGGCTCTTTTATTTATTAAAGAGAGCAATAAAATATTCAGCGTCTACAACAACTAATGGTTTCTTTCTATTCTTCTTCATGACTACGATAGGTTCATAGTCACCACAATTTGATGCTGCTTGTTCATAAGCATCCCAGACATTTAACCTTTCAACGTTCTTACATTCAATTGAATGAGGAAACTTTTGTCTTGCTGCCCTTGCCATGATGAGATCTTCACCACCTGCACCCATAGATCGAGACTCAATATCCTCGGGGTGGACATCTAGAATCTCGATCAACATTTGGCGTACCCACTTCTGTAGATTCCTGCCCTTTGCTTTTGCACTGCTTGTTTTCATACCAATATGCCCAATTAATTACTGCGTCATTCCAGTCCCCGTCCCATGGGTCTGGGAAAGGGTATACTTTAACTTCATCGCTCCCAGAATGAACGCTTCCGCTAGACTTGTCGGTCCCAGTTTCAGGATTGTCCAGTGGTTGTTTGGCAAATCTGGGTCTGCCAGTGCTCTGCGCTTCCACTCTGGAACTTTTTTTGTCATAGTTGAAAACCTGCGAAAGTATTCTCCTCAACATCTTGTGTAATGCCCCCAATAACATATGATTCAACTTCCGTCTCTTGGGGTGCCACTTGTAGTCCTTTAGACGACAACCAATGCTCAGTCCATGGAAGAGGATTGTTATTGAGAGGAGCATCAAACATTGGTGTAAGACCAATTGATTTCATGCGGCGATTTGCAGTCCACTCAACATATTTTTGGAGTAGTTTAGCGTTAAGACCAATCATAGAACCATCTTTGAATAGATAGTCCGCCCAGATAGTTTCTTCTTCTACACATTTTCTGAACATCTCGTAAATGTTCTTCTCTTCTTCCTTAGCAATCTCAACCATAACGGGATCGTCACCCTGCTTCCATTTGTTAAGAATGTTCTGAGTGATAGTCATGTGCTGTGACTCATCTCTAGCAATAAGAGAGATGATCTTAGCATTACCTTCCATCAGTTTGTTCTCACCAAAAGCAAAAGAACATGCAAATGATACGTAAAAACGAATGCCTTCTAGTATGTATACATTAGCAACTGCTCTGTAAAGTTTTCTCTTTAGTTCCTTAAGTTCCCACTGAGCAGTAGGTACTTCATCCAAAGCATGCTCCCATTGGTTACCTGCACCCCAGTCCTGAGCTGCCTGTATAAACTCATCGTATGCTTTAGTTACACTGGTTGCTCGCTCAAGAATTTTATCATCAGTAATGATAGCATCAAATACCTCGGAAGGATCTGGATAAACATTCTTGATAATATACGTATAAGAACGACTATGAATCATCTCCATAGTCTGCCAGATGTTCATTGCTGACTCAAGTTCGGGTAGGCTGCAATAAGGCATGAAAGCCATGCCAGGACCACGACCTTGTACGGAGTCAAGCATGATCTGATACTTGAGATTCGACGTGAAGATGTGCTTTTGCTCGGGACGGAGTTGTTGATAGTCGGCACGATCTTTTTGCAGTGATACTTCTTCTGGTCTCCAGAAGAATCCCAGTTGTTGTTGAGTTAGTTTGTCAAAAACAGGGTATTTGAAATTGTCATATCTCTGGACTCCCAAGGGAGCACCAAAGAACATAGTCTGTGTTGTTGTATCCACTTGGTTCTTATTGAACACAGTCATTCCTTCGATTTTGTTCTTCTTCTCTTCGCCGCCGACTCTAAATTGCACAGCTGTCACACGCTTCCTCCTCGGATTCTAGAATTTGGTTTAATATATCTTGAATAGATTGCTCTTCTTCAACCTTTTCGTCTACTTCATCAGTTTTACTATCATATGTGTTTTGATAGTAAGAGGTCTTCCAACCATACTTATATGTATTTAAAAAATCACCTGCCATAACAGATACTGGGATCTTATTATCGGGATAATTTTCTGGATTGTAACTCCAGTTACCAGAAATTGCTTGGTCAAAAAATTTCTGCATAACTGCAACGATATTAATGTATCCTTCGTTACTCTTCATGTCCCAGAGCAACGTGTAGTTGTTCTTTAGGGTATTGTATTGTGGAACAATTTGCTTAAGAGGTCCTTTCTTTGATTTTTTAACGGACAAGTATGCTCTAGGTGGTTCGATTCCATTGGTTTCGTTTGACACAACGGAACTGCTTTCTGAAGGCATCTGTGCGGACAGTGTGCTGTGTCGCAATCCGAACTCATTGATAGATGCGCGAAGACTCTCCCAATCATACTTCAATCCTCCTGCAATTTGATCGACTTCAGGTTTGTAAGTGTCGATTGGGAGGATACCGTCTGCATACTTTGTTCTATGGAAATAACCACACTTGCCTTTCTCCTTGGCAATGGTGTTGCTCGCTCGCAATAGATTGAACTGGAAAGACTCAGTGAGGTCATGGACGAGTTGCCATGCATTTGGGTCGTCATAGTGTTCTCCATTTTTTGCTAGGTAATGTGCTAGTCCAATGTAACCAACACCAAGACTGCGACGATTCTTTGTACTTACTTCTGCTGCTTTGACTGGATAGTTCTGATAGTCAATCAGTTCTTCTAGACCACGAACAGCAAGATCACATAGTTCTTCCATCTCATCTAGAGACTTCAGTTTACCTACGTTGATAGCAGATAGAATACAAAGGGCAATCTCACCTTCACCATCGATATGCTGTAGAGGATCTGTGGGCAGGGTAATTTCCTGACACAAATTACTCATGTTCACTTTATCTTTAAAGGAAGAATGAGAGTTGCAATGGTCGATATTCATGATATATAGACGACCAGTTTCTGCTCTTTCCTTTAAGAGTGAAAAAATAAGTTCTTGTGCTCCGATAGTCTTTCTTGGAGTAAACTCATCTGATTCATAACGTACATAGAGATCGTCAAATGTATCAGTACCAAAAGCATCATAGAGACCTGGTACGTCATGCGGTGAGAATAAGCTAATCTCTCCATTCTGGATGAAACGTTCATAGAACAACTTGGATATTTGGATAGAATAATCTAGTTTACGAACACGATTGTCTTCGGTTCCTTTGTTGTTCTTCAGGACAATGATGTCTTCGATTTCTTGGTGCCAGATTGGGAAGTGGACTGTTGCGCTTCCACCTCGGATGCCATTTTGAGTGCAGCATCGGACAGTGCTCTCAAACTTTTTAAGGAATGGGATAACACCTGTGTGTGCAACTTCTCCGCCTCGGATTTTAGCGTTGACTCCACGGATTCTGCCTGCGTTGATACCGATTCCTGCACGTTGAGCAACATACTTGCCAATCGCCATGTCACTAGAAAAGATGCTATCGAGGGTGTCATCGCTATCAATAAGAACACAGCTAGCAAATTGTCGAAGTGGAGTTCGCACCCCTGCCATGATAGGTGTGGGAATGTTGATTTTGTGTTTTGAGATTGCATCGTAGTATTTACGAACGTATTGTAGTCTTGTTGCTAGAGGATAATCAGCAAACAAAGTCATAGCAATAAACATATACATGTACTGAGGAGTCTCGTACAATTCATTATTGCTGCGATCTTGAACGAGGTACTTATCAACAACCTGACGGAGACCTGCATAAGAAAACAAGTAGTCTCTATCATGATTGATCCATGAATCAATCTTGGTCCAATCCTCATCACTATACTTATCTAGGATTTCTTCATCATAGACCTTATTGATCGTCACGTTGTACAATGCAACATCATATGCCGATGGCATACCATCAATCCAAATACCCTTATGGAATACTTGCTTGCGAAGACTAAACAACAATAGACGAGCAGCAACATATTGATAGTTTGGAGTTTCCAAATTGATCAAATCGCTTGCAGAACGCACAAGAATATCTTGAATGTTCTCTGTGGTGATGCCATCATGAAATTGAATACCAGAGTTCATTTCAACCTGACTTGCAGAGACGCCTGAGAGACCCTCACATGCCTCTTCAACCATCTTATGAATCTTCTCTAGGTTCAGGGGTTCAACGGACCCGTCACGCTTGACTACGTTGATTGTGCTCATACCTTTTTCCATTCGTTCAGTTTAAGTTTTGCTTCTAGTCCGCTGTAAGTATTCGACTCTACCAGATTTTGAACTTCATGTCCAGCAAGTGTCATGTCATTCAGATCTTTTTCTTTAATGCTCTTAGGAAAGATGACTACCTTATGTCCGCTCCCGATCGCTGCCTCAATCTTAGCAACAATCTCTCTCGATCTTGGTTCATTGTCGTAGGTGTATACGAATCTATAATTGTAACTGCTAAGGTTAACATCGCTACCACACATAGCAATAGCGTTGTCAATGAAATGACTGTCGAAGGGTCCTTCTGTGACATATACTTCCTTTGTAGGATCAACACGATCTAATCCATACACTTTAGGCATGGAATCATCTAACATAATAGTAATGTATCTGATCTTAGCTTTAGGGGCAAGAGATCTTCCCTGGAAACCAAACATGGTTCCATCTTTATCCCTTAATGGGATTATAATTCGTGGACTATCCTGTTTCAGATTGTCAAACGTCTTCTTCTGTTGGTTAGTCCATGCTTTAAATTTAGGACAATAGTAAAAACTATCTAAGTCTTTAATTTTTCGATTCTCTAGGTATTGTCTAGCGGGGTGAGAGTTATTTAGCACAGAAACAGGTTGCAAACCTACGTCCCTTGATACTTTAAAGACAGGTGTTTTGAAATCAAATTTTGGTTCTGGTGTCTGAGAATTTTTCCCAGTCAAACCCTCTCTATATCTCTCCATGACATACTGATCATGAAGATAAGATGAGTGATCTTTTAAAAAATTAGTGAATGTTCTGCCCATGCCACAATTGTGGCACTTAAACACGAAGTCATTCTTAACCTTAAAGAAATAACCGCGAGCTTTATTTTTATGTTTCTGAGAGTCACCGCAATAAGGACAACGAAAATTATATGTCTTATCGTTCTTCTTAGTAAACTTGTCCAGTTGCGGAGATACTAGACTAATATATTTTGTGTCAAGATAACTCACGAATGGATTGCTTTACTCCACCCATCATACCACTATCGGAGACTGGGGTCAACACTTTAACCATAGGTGGGACCACTTGTAACACTGCCACAAGGGTAGCAAGCACAGCGCCAGCACCTATCACGAACTTAGCATTGGCATCCACTTTCTTCTGGATACTATTGATCCTAGTTTGAACTATTTCATGATCCTTATTATGCCTTTCCTTCATCTCCTCAAGCATACCGATGATGAGTTTATCGGCACGTTCGGATTCATCCAAACGATTTTCATGGCGCTCCAAGATTACAGCAACTCTGTTGCTGTTTTCGGAGATTGTGCCTACTGCTCTTTCGAGTTTGTCAAGCATCTCTTTGGAGAGATCTTCATAAATATCAAGTTTTGATTCTAAAACTGCTAATCTACCAAGACCAAACGCCATAAATTTTACATTCGAGTGTGCGTATTAATACTCAAGTATTTATACATTTCTAACTGCGAACTCTAGTGCCGATTGATACGTAGAAGCATCTTTGTTCAGCATATAACGGAACTGCTGTTGCTTGGGTTCATCCAATTGTGCATAACAAGCAGCAATTCTCTTAGCAGAGAAGTTGTCTAGGTTCTGGGTAGTTCCATCTGAGAAATCAATCTTAGCAAAGGATGCTTCGCCAGTAGGATTGAGTTCCTGTGTTGCAACTTGTAGTGCAACATCTAGTGTATCAGTATTTTCAGTAATCATGTCAGTAGTCACTTCAGTTTGTTCTTTTTTAAGTTTTGATGTTTGCTGTCCTGCCTTCTTTTTAAAGTCAGACAGACGTGCCTTCATCAATGTGTCCATTTCTTTAGACTTATTTTGCATCTTGACTTTAGCGTCTTGACGCTTCTTTTGCAGATCCTTTTGGCGGTTAAGTTTCTTGCCCTGCTGGATCTGTTTTTGTGCTCTCTCAGTTTCCGAGGGCACAGCTTCAGAAATAATTGTTTCTTCTACTTGTTCTTTCATTTTTTTACGGGTATTAATACGAGAGAGCATAGTTTTTGCACCAGAGGTGCGACCATCAACTTTATCTGCAGATTTCTTTCTACGTTTTTTAGTATTAACAAACACAAATGCAGGTGGCATCGAGAGACCTGATCCGTCTCCTGCCATCATTTCATTTAGATTAGATTCAGTTCCTTCAGACATTGTTGATCGACGTTATCGGTGAGTGATTCGGGCAAACGATTTAAGAAAAGCATAAATGCTTTTAGGTAATTCCAATGCGTTGCCTCTGTCTTATAAAAGAGCAGAGGCGTTGCTGCATCACCAAATACATTATACATTACAATGATATGATTTAAGATAAGGTGAGTTTTGAGTTCACCACTTGTTTCATATCGTTTGAATAAACGTTTGATGTACCTGATTCTATTTAGATCCTCTTCAAAGTCACTATAGGTGACCGATTGGGGATTGTTATAATTTTGAATAGCAAACATTACCCAGTTTTCATGGGTCAATTCATCAAAGATCATTACCTATCAGGCAGTAGTTACAACAGCAATAGCAGAGATTTTCTCTGTAGCACCATTAGTGGAGTTGATCTTGACGCGGTAGGAACCAGCGTCAGTAGCAGCATAGGTAGCAACATCAAACGTTGTATTGGTAGCACCAGCAACGTTTGCCCATTTCTTACCAGACTTCTTCTGCCATTGGAAGGTGAGAACAGAAGCATCACCAGGAGGAGTAGCGGTAGCGGCAAGAACAAGTTGTAGAGCGGCACCAACAGCAACAGCAGTATCTACTGGTTGTGTCTGGATGTCAATCAATACACTTACGTCTGCTGCAGCAGCATCATCTGCCTGAGTCTCATTAGAGTTAAGATCAGGACCAGCAATGGTTACCAGCATCTCTGCTTTATGACGGGTGTTACCTTCACAATCGGTGTATGTAAAGTAAGACCACCAACCAGGAGCATTCAAACCACGAGCTTTGTTTTCAGCAAGTGCTGCTTCGGTGTCGTCAATAAAAATTGTTTGCTTTGCTTGTGCGGATGCAGCAACTCCAATGCCTGCTTTGGCTTTGTTAGTGTCGCTGTCCGTTCTTCCGTATAAGGACATTGGATCTCCAGTAGACTATTCGATTCTCATATTATTTATAAAAAAAGGGGACTAATGTCCCCCTGGTATCATTCAGATGCTTCATCTTCTCTTGCAAGAATTGCCTTTTCGACAACTGCAAGGAGTTCATCATCCATTGTAGTCTTAGTTAGTGTGACTGCCTTCTTAAGAATAACAAGACAGAGTTCAACTAGTTTCTCACCAAGTTCCTCGTTCTCGGGAATCTTAGCAACAGCATCACTTACAATTTTTGACGCTAGTGGGAGTAGGAAGGACAACATTGTTTCATGTCATAGGGGATGAATTATTTATCCTTCTTATCTTTTTTGCCAGGTTTCATTGGTTTAGGTTCTGGTTCGCCGTCATCTAATTCGGGCATTACCTCAACCACTGGCTTCTTTACTTTTTTTCGGCTTCCTCCTTCATGCCTTTTTTCTTGGCACCAATAACCTTAGAAATTTTCTTACGACGTGCTAGAAGATACTTGTCAGACTTATCATGGTCACCGTCGTTATCGATGTCCTTGTCTTCCTTACCTACAGCATCAAGTTTCTTTCCTTCCTTGACACAATTAGGAACTTCTTTGCCACCTTTGTTCTTAGTGCCAGATGCTTTGTATCCCTTCCAGCATGTAGAAGCACCAACATTCTTACGTGCTTGCTTCATGCCTTCTTCAATTACTTCTTCTTGGAAGACATACTCAACACCATTTAGTTCAAATGATACTGCTTCTTTCTTCACACTATTCTTACTTTCCGTCTGACACTTGGAGCACCCTTTCCCTCCGCAGTTAGAGCAGGTATCACACGACTCCTTCGCAACCACCTTCGTGGTGTCGCGAATTTCTGCTCCGTGAGATTGTTTGACGCCTGCACCAACACGTAAATCGGTAGCAGGATCAGGAGCACCTGCATTCGCTTTGATATCTTTTCCACCTTCATCACTCTTCTCTTCACTACCAGCAAGATCAGGGATTGATGTGGAAGCATCAGCACCGCCTTCACGGGTAGGTTGTTCCTCGCCTTGCTTCTGCTCGGCAGGAATACCTTCTTCATGAAGATGCCAACCGAATCCTGCACCATTAGTCCACCTTCCATAAGATTCAATTAGAGCTCTAGAGAACTCGTCATTATGCTGAACACTAGTCGTTGGTTTTTGACGTTCCATTATTGTCGAAGATACTTCTTTTCCTCTCTTTATTTATAGATTCTGTTACATTAACGTGGCGGATATCTTTTATCCATGAGCGGAACATGTCTCCAGACTCTCCAATAACAATAGCATAGTTGCCACCCACACGTTTAATCACACCTTTCTCACCACTCAACGCAGACATAACAGAATCTCCTTCTTGAAAGAAATCTTCATGTCTTTGTTGCTGACGTAATGCTTGCTCTCTAAGTTTTTTAAAATCTCTCATTTAAAATCGGCAGGCAGGTTTGCTCTAATCTCATCCATCATTTTTTTACACTCTCTATCATTTAATGCTCTAGGAATACCCTGACGGAAAAGACTGAAGTCCCTAGCAAATGCTGCTCGCCTCATCTTTGTGCCAGAAATAGCAAAGGTATCTCCATCAGCATCTCTACTACCTGAAGACTGGATGTCAATACTTCTAAACGAGAAGTCTTTGCCATTGTATTTGTGCAGGAAACTCATAGCATTTACTCTATCAGATCCCACCAAAAAAACAACCTCATTGTATCCTGCCATCATCAAGTCTTGCATGATAGCAACAGGATCTTTTGGTCCTGAGTATATTTTACCACGATGCTCGGGAAACATCAAGTTCATGTAATGCAATTTGCGATCAGGTGGTAGTGGGTTCTTACCCTTCATATCAAACGACTGAGAAATATAAATCCGATAGTCATGCCCATGCTGACCTGCGATGCGTTTTACCCCATCGAAGTTCTCTTTATGACCTGTAGTTGGTGGTTGAAACCTACCAAAGGTGAAATAACATTTGATGCAGTTTAACGCCATTGTTTCTGGAGAGTGAAGTTGTTGTAGGCAAACTCTAGTCTGTTGACTAGTTTGATCATGCTGCCGTCCTGGTGAAGAACGTATCCCTCAGGTGTAGTCACCTTGTATCCGTTCTCAGTCTGAACAAATGTTCTAAATTGCTCAAGGTGATCCAGTTTATCTATGATCTTTTGTTTGATTAACTGGAATTCTTTATACAATGCAAGCATTGCTTTGAACTTATACACGTTATCCAGTAGATAATTCTCACTCTGGTATACCAGATTGCACTTCTTCACTCTATTGGCAGGTGTCTTGATCTTCGCCAACTCTTTCTGCATCTTGGCATCATAGAAGTTTACTAGTGCATTGATAGTCTCATCGATGTTACCAACATTTCGTCTATCTCTAATTTCAGAATTAAAAAACTGCTTGATATAAGAAGAGATATGAAATTTAGCATCACCAGTAGTACCAAAGTTCGACACCAAGTCATCCAGGAAGTCTCCACACACTCCACACATTCTTTCTATTTTAGCGATGTGTCTTTCAAATTCATTTATTTCTGTAGAAGTTAGAGTTACTTTATTAATTGGTGTGTCGTTCTGAATACAGGCAACTTCTTTAATAGAGGGAACTTTAGCACCAGCTCTTGCTTGCATAGATGCTAGTTCATCGCCAGTGTAATGAGTGTGAAACACGACACCAATCTTTGATGCTTTTATTTGCTTGCCTAAAGGACTATCTACAGGTGCAGCATAGGTGATTGTATTAGGTCGGAACATATAATACTGAGTTCCGTCTACTGTTTTTGTATCAAGAGTATCATCAGTAAACAATAGATCACCCTGGATGACACCATCGAAGTTCAGTTCTTGGAAATATTTGAGAGCATACTTTAGTTTAGTTGCCAGATCACCTTGATACCAAATGTCAATCTGCTCATCGCTATAGCATGTCTTAGGTTCTGTCTTATTGAAAACTGATTTAGTTCCAACAAAAAACATGCCTGTTGTAGGTGACGTGCCACAGATAACTGATGGTGCTCCATCCCATTTTGTCTGCAGAAAACCACTGGCATCTGATTTTTTACCCAGCATCTTCATTAATTCCTTAAGGAAATTAACTGACGCTACACATCCCTCAACTCCATAGTTGAGCATCTCATCTTCTAAGTGTTCTAAGTGTTTGAGTTGAGTTACGTTTGCCATTAGTTCTTCTTGAAGTAGTCTCCATTAGTGTGCGTGGGATAAACACCACCACTCTTGTTTCTGATGTTGAACTTGAACTCGTAAGACTTGGTTTCAAATAACATATCAATACGCTTACCAGTGCCAGAGACACCACCATAGTTCACTTCTACCTTATTACTTAGGAGAGTAGAAGCGTCCTCCATATATTGCCTGTCTATTTCATAGAAGTGCAAATGGGATCCAGTGTAGTGACACATCCAATATCCGTATCCTACACCACTGGCAATCAGATCCTCAAGTGCTGCCTTACCTGACGTGCTTAGGGTAGTATCTGCAATATGACCAGGGACTGTGGGACCAGAAGTCTTACCATAGTTTTCAAAAACATCTAAAAATTTCTCTTCATTGATACCGAACATTTCCAGATAACTCTTGCCATCTGCAGGGATATCACCTGCTTTCAGTTTTGCCTCAGGGAACAATGCTAGTTTGTCACCACCACTGGAACGAACACCGCAGTTAAAGAATGATAATGTGCTGCCAAACTTCACTGAAAGATATACTTTCTTGCCGCCAATTATTAATGTAATGTCTGTAAGTGTGGAACCAATATCAAGGGTGCTAGCACCACCTGCAGAGATAATGATATTACTTCCTTTCTTTTTGAGAGGTCTTGCTTGGTTCTTGCCACCCTCTCCAATTGCTTTAGTTGGTCCCTCACCATATTCTTTTGTAAGGGCACCAATGATTGTGTCTACATGATCAACATACTTCTTAGGTTTCTGTCCAGAGCAGTATGCTATCAATGCTGCAGTAAGATCGTCTTCATATTGATTACCCATGTTGACTTTCGTACCACCTTTGACCTGTCCACCAAACTCTCCAGTCTTTTCAAAGTCTCCGAGATCTAGTTCAAAGTCAATGTTTGCAAGGTTTCCAACTTCTTTGCTGTCTGGAAAATTGCAAGTAAATTCTATGCTGTTTTGTCCACGGAAACCTGCTAAACAGATTGCCTGGAACATCATCTTTGCTTCTGCTTCTTGACCCTTAGACATACTATCGAAGTCCATAAATTTGGACTTCGTGTATTTCTTACCTTGTTTCTGAGTCACCTGAAAACCTGAAACCTCCACTATGCCAACATCAGTGAGGAATCTATTCTGTTTACCATTCTTACCTTGTGCCTTATCGAAAAAAGTATCGATTCGGTCTAGGTATTTTCCACCATTTCTGGCGAAGTCTCCTGCTTTCATTTAATAAGAAGCGTCTTCTCCATTCTTATTTATTTCACATTCCTCATAATCATGCTTAGTAGCATCAAAGAGGAGGTCAAAGTCCTCCTCTGTCAACGAATGTGTGACGACTCCATTGCCGTCATAAATGTGATAGATCTTATCTGTCGCCTGCTGCTCTGTTTTCTGATTTAAAGACATCGAACTCTCCCCCTGGATAACGCTTCTTGAGTTTGTTGACATTAGTTTCGATTACCTCATCGAAGGATATATCAAGTGCCATTGTAGCTTGAGCAACGTACCACATAACATCACCCAACTCAATAATAAGATGCTCGCGGTTATCTTCGTTCCATGGTTTTCCTTGGAAGACCATCTTCTTAATGATCTCAAGGAACTCACCACCCTCAGCATTAATTCCAACCCCAGCAGTAAGAAGTCTCTCAATATTGGCACCTTGTCGATCAAGATCACCAATACGATCAGCAAAGTCAACAAAGTTTGTAGAGCAATCTGAAGTAACTGCTGAAACAAATTCTTGATAGCGTTCAAAATTAACCTTAGACATATTTAAATAATAAATTGATTGAATTTGTCGATGCGTTTTTGTCTATTAGATAGATCATCAAACGTATCGGTAGGATCTTCTTGATCCGTGACTGACAGCGGTGCTTCGTCATCTACATTATACAACTTCATCTTGCCTCTGTCAATACCGACAGTGAAGCGGCGATGCATTGTAGGATCGCCGTAACGATTCTTTAATTGCTTAACCATAATGCGATTAGACTGCTCTAATTCTTCTGTACTTATAAGAGCAAACATAAGATCAGCAGTAGCAGGGAGACCAAAGGACTCAGAAGTATCAGTAAGTTCTACATCTGTACTCCCATATCCTGTACGGGTGGTTTGTGTAGCAGATACAACAGGAACATCATGCTCACATGCTAGACCACGCAACTCTTCAGCAATTGCTTTTACATACGTATAAGAGTTTACGATATGTCCTTTATATCTGGA
>Ga0257114_1002246_pt1 | contig 13062 bp, 15 predicted proteins | sample SI112_10mmetaG_FD_190149 | JGI IMG/M metagenome (GOLD analysis project Ga0257114, IMG submission 190149) | Marine microbial communities from Saanich Inlet, British Columbia, Canada - SI112_10m | ecosystem: Environmental > Aquatic > Marine > Inlet | place: Canada: British Columbia | collected... | reverse complement strand
ATAAAAAACCACTATTATAAATTTAAAACATGATCATTTGGATAATTGTTTTTTAGCATGTGCCAGTCTCTGTGACTTGTTGGGATGTTTCCACCATTGATTGCCATATAGAGACCTACACTGTGCTCGTACCTCCTTACTAGAACGAATTCGTTTACGACTCGAAATATTTTTAGGATTGCTACCACTAGAGAAAGGAGGTTCGAACCTGAAGTACTTGGTGGTAGTACCCTGGTCGACAACTCTAACTAAATTCTCTAATTGACAAATTTTATTCCGCAGAAGGGTCAACTCCTTTTGTATATTCCCGATCTTGCTAAGTTTTGTATGATGTTCTTCTAGTGACGACACTCTCTGCCCCAAGACTACCACATTATTATGGTACCCGTTATGATAATACTGAGCTGCTATCGACCGTCTCCATTGCGTCATAAAAAGATTACTAATATGTATAGCGGCGAGTATTACCATAACAACAGGAAATAATTCTCTCACATCTTCGTCATCCCATATTACCGCTTTTATTTTCGGTGCTGTCTCCCACACAAATATCTTGGTGTCATTCAGGATATTGCAAATATATCTTAGAAAGGATTGTGTGAACATTTTTGTTGTTGTACTATCAGGAAAAATTGAAATTTCAAATTCAATTTTGATAAATAAAGTGTACTTTGTATTATAAATCAAGAATGAGTATCCCTAAAGAAATCAAGAGAATTTCCAGCTTTTCGAATGAAGAGCTTCAGGAATATTTTAACACTAAACCACTTAAACCCCTTCATGCAATGAGATCTTACACCCGTGATATTTATGATAACACTGATAAACCCACAGGGCTTACCGATTGGCAGTACGATATGTTGACAGACACACTCAAGCGTCGTGATCCAAAATATCTTATGCCTGTTGGGTCCAAAGTTAGGACAGGCAATAATAGAGCTAAGCTTCCTTATTGGCTTGGTTCGATGGATAAGATAAAAATGGATCCAGAATTCCAAGACATGACTTTACAGGAGTTAAGAAAAATACTGGCTGTGGAGGAGAAAAATCTATGCGATATTGAGGATGAAGAAGACATAAGAGAATTAGAGTCTCATCTAGATAAAGTTAAACAACAGATTGTCCAGCTTCGCTTTCTGCAAAAATGGATTGGTCATAATAAAGGACCATATCTATTAGAGGATAAGCTGGATGGTGTTTCTTGTTTGCTCGTTCATAAAGCTGGAAAAATAAAGCTATATACTCGGGGAGACGGAATAATCGGCGCTGATATATCATATCTATCGCCATATTTTGATACAATACCTAAGGATTTGTCTGAAGACATCAATGTTAGAGGAGAATTAATCATGCCTACTGCAGTTTTCGAGAAGAAATGGGCGTCCAAGTATGCTAATCCTCGAAATTTGGTTGCAGGGAGGACTGGAGCTAAGACGATTAAGAAAGGAATTAGTGATATTAAATTCGTTGCATATGAGATAGTTGGAGGGGAGATGACCAAGCCGACAAAACAATTCAGAAAACTCAAGAGCTTGGGTTTTACTGTTGTTAGACAACAAAAAGTAAAATCTATTAGTCTTGATCTTTTTGCCAATACTCTTCTGGAATGGAAAAAATCATCCCCGTATGAAATAGACGGTATTATAGTGCAATCTGATTGCCCTTACACTCGTAATACGAATGGAAATCCGTCATATTCTTTTGCTTTCAAAATGCGTATTGAAGATAATTTGGTAGACGCTAAGGTGATCAGAGTACTATGGGGACTTAGCAAACAGTCACTATTAAAACCACGAGTACAATTTGAACCGGTACAACTGAAAGGAAGCGTTGTGAGTTACGCAAGCGGGAAAAACGCTAGATTTATTTATAAAAATAAGATTGGCCCAGGTGCTATAGTAAAACTTACAAAGGGTGGAGAAACCATTCCAGATATTCTAGGAGTTGTAAAGACCGCGAAAAAACCTGATATGCCTAAGCTTCCTTGTGAATGGAAATGGAACTCCACTCATGTAGATATCATAGGTCTTAAGAACTGCGGAGAAGTTTGTACCAAGATCATACAAAGTTTTCTATTTGATCTAAAATTCAAAGAGTTTGGACCCAAGCGAGTCCAGAAGCTTTACGGAGGGGGTATAGATAGCATCTTAAGTATTCTTACAGTTACATATAAACAACTCAGAGAAGTAGGTTTTGGAGAGAAACAGTCTCATATTCTTTTGAACAGTATTAAACAGACTTTAGGAAAAGGTATGAGTCTAGCGAAGGTACTGGGAGCTTCTGGGGTTCTTGGGCCACATATAGGAGAGAAAAAGGTTGCTATTCTATTGGAAACTTATCCTGACATACTAGAAACTCATAGAAATAAGAGCAAAGAAGAAATATACGACCTGGTATCCAAGGTCGATGGTTTCGGACATGTATTATCGGGTAGTGTTTCCAACAATTTGCAATGGGCAGCTAAGTTTGCAGAGGCGATAAGCCGTCTTACAGTGTTTACCAGTAATAAAAAAATAGATAGCGGTCCTCTTAAAGGGTACACTGTTATTATAACTGGTACACTTAATGGTTATGGAAGAAATGAGGCCGCTGCTCTAGTGGAGAGTGCTGGTGGGAAATTTTCAAAGAATATAAAAAAACCTAAGACCGGTCTCAAGCAAATATTAGTTATTGCACATGATAAACCTGGCCAAAATAAAATTAAAATGGCAAGGGAATACGGACTGAAGACTTGTACATCTGAGGAGTTTTTCAAGATGTTGAGAAACTGAACATTGATAAAACTAACAATATAGTTTTATCATAAATACTTTGCTAATTCTACCGGATAGGACTTCCCATCATTATTATACCTATTACGGTAATACCGGTGTTTTGCGTATTTTCGAGTTCAAAAGTTTGTATGAAAATTTTATGAGAATAGATCTTATTCATTAATAAATGAGTTCAAAGAAAATTGAAGATGATCTCTCCCAACATAAAAAACCTTCAATGGAAGAGTCCAATTCTTGGCATCCCAATCACCCGATTCCCATCTTTGCATCCTGTTCTACAAGGTCGGATGAAAATACAGGGTATCTCATACGTGCTAGTAGTAGTGAGATATTTGAGTGTTGCGTTGGAAAATGCAAACCTAAGCATGACTATTGTGTGGGAGCATGTAAGAAATATCTAGATGATTCTCGAAATCGTTTTACAAATAAAGAGAAAATGGGTAGATGTATAGCTAATTGCCGTATCATGGATACTCTCTGTACACAGGAATGTAGAGGGTTAGCTCCCGGGTTTAATATTGATAATTCTTACTATGATTGTGCGGTAAAAAACGGGTGTCCTCGAGGTTTAGGTCAGATACCCGATAAAAATTGCGTGAAGAAAAATAAGGATATAATACTCAACTGTTGCCGAAGTAGATGTACACCAACAAATGTTATAGACTGTCAAGAACACTGCGAGACTCTAGAACAGACAATCGTGGATCCACAGTCATTAGGAATGTTCGATAATATGTATCCATATACTCGAGCACTAGATAACCAACCGCTTCAAAACATTCAAACCGAGAAAGGTGAAAAGAAAGCTCTTGGAAGTATATATTCATACATTGGGGTAGCAGTGGGAGCCAGTTCTATTATTGCTCTGTGTTTAATAACTAGTCTCTATATGTACCATAAAAAACGCAAATGAAATTTAATTACTATAATGAGTACACAAGTGAAGATGGAAACAGTAACAATCACGCGCAGAATATGCCTTCACTCTCGCTTTCTTGACAGTAATGTTAAACATCATCTCTTAATGGGATTATCAGATATGACCAAGGACGAGTGCTCTAAAGACGATGGGCATATTATTTCTGTAAAGAGTATTAAGAGAGTAATTAATCATAAGATTGGTCGGGCTAACTGTGATAATGTGTTCACAGTGGAGTTTGATGCACTCGCTCTTAATCCCAAGGTTGGTACAGAAGTCAGTGGGAATGTATGTATGATATATAAGGATGGGGTGTTCATAAACATTATGAATAAACAAAAATTGCTTATACCCGCAACATCTTTAGACAAAGGTGATGATGACGGGTTTGACGAGGATACAGGGAGTTATCGGGTCTCTGGAAAATATATCAAGGTTGGGGATGATGTCAATGCAATAATCAATGCTTCACAATATAGTAATGGGTTCTTTAGTTGTCTTGGGATACTTAAAGACGTATAGTCTTTTAGAAAAATGGAAGTGTTACGAGAGTTTAAATCACAGTTGATAATATTTTTTGACGAGCTTATTGAGAATTTCCCGGAAGAGGGTGACTTGGTGATAGCACGTCTGTTTATAGCAAACCAGGTACCCATAGTTGATCTTATGAATGATTTTAACCACCATATAAATAAGGATAATAAACGTATAAGGAAAATGATTAAAGATCGAAGAGAAGATTTTTTTCTGCATAATACACTATTTAATAGCCATAAGACTAACTTGAATCATTTCAAGAAATTATGGAGATCTGGGATCTTGGACAAAGATGACAAGGAAATTATTTGGAAGTGGGTGGACACCTTCATATTTCTTGGCGATAAGTATAGTAGGGCAATTGCAACACCGGCTGTAAATAAATAAGATTCATAATTCTTAAGTTGAATTATGATAATTTTTCTATTTCTTTGTTTACACGATCCAACCGTCTATATAATTTTACTGCTGTTGCACTTGCAATACCAACTCCAAGTACACCAGCTGCAATACCTGGTGCCAATGATGGCAATGTTCCTGTACACGCACCTACCGTTATCACTCCGCCAGATAAAGATACCAATGCAGTCGTCTCGGCAATAGCATAGCAAAGGTCTTCTGATATCTCTTTTTTGCGTGTTACTAACTTTGATTCAACAAGAGTATATTTATTCTTGTTATTTTCTTTTTTCCGCCCACTGCAACACATCATCTTGTTCTTATATATAGAGAATTTTTTGTTTAAAACAACACATTGTTTAAAGACTAAAATAAAAATATAAAAAAATGGACAGTAAAAGACCAACGACTATCCCTGGTTATTCTCACCCAGAAACAACAACAACATCCCGAGGTAACAAATACAAGACTTTTACAGAGGGAAAAAAACGCAAGAAGAAGGAAAAGTTTGGAAGTACAGTTGTAGGTAACCAATATGCATCATATAACATTGCGCAACAAACCAAGAAGACTCAGCATGAAATCGAGAAAGAGAGACAGACTTTTGAGAGTATGCAAAGTAAATAATGAGGGCTTCACAGTTTTATTACGTTGTAATAAAACTTACTTATATAATAAATGGGTAAAGACTGTAACAATAATGTCTGGGTATCAGACGGGTTCGCGCTATTATTCCAGATTGTTCTCGTATTCGTTTTTCTCACAATTTTCTTCTTTATATACGTCGTCAATGTAGAGAAAGCAGAGTTTGAAGAAGAAATGAATTATATAGTAGATAATATTTTGACAGAAAAAATTGAAAAAGAACTTTTAGGGCCTATCGAATCACTTCCCCGAACTCAGATAGTATCTCTTGTAGCGGGTATCATTGACGGTGTAGAGTATCAAGCATCAATGGATACTAAATCTGGAGTAAAAATCGTCGAGAAACAAAACGTTTCAGTTAGAACCAGTGCGTTTAAGACTCTTGGAATAGTGCTAGGAGTTCTTATTATAATTACTATAATCGCATTAGTTATGGGCTATTGTATTTCAATACGACACTACACTATTGAGGCTTTATGGGTTGTATTTTTCGTTGCAATAACAGAATTTGCTTTTCTTCAAATAGTAGCCAAGAATTATAAGACTGCCGATCCTAATAAGGTTAAGAGAGTATTAGGAATGTCTATTACTAAGTGGATAAAGGATAATAAGAAACTTTAAGTTAAATTATCATTGTTAAGATCTTATACATTATTGTATGAGATTTAAATAGATTGCAGTTAAGCCTTGCGACGGACCACTCTTCGTACTTTTCGCGTAACTTTCTTTTTCACCGAAGATTTTTTAACTGGAGGAGGTTCCTCTTCGTCTTCGCTGATGTCGCCAATGCTACCGTCATCGTCATCGTCATCATCATCATCATCCAATGGTGGAGCAGACATATTCGACTTGTGTTCAAGGACTTTAGATCGCGCCTTTGGTCGACCAAGAAGACGTTTCATTCCTGTTGAAGTAGGTTCTACCACTGCCTCATAAAGCTTGACCTGCAAAGAGATTCGACTCCCAATAAAGATAGACTCGATCTTGATAGCAGCCTGTGTAAAGCAATACTTTCCCATCAAGTCCATTGCATTCAGAGGTTCATCATTTGTATCGAAGAACTGAGAGAGGAACTTATTAGACTTCTTAGAGAAGATAAGCTTCGTGTACAGGGTAGGTCCTGTACCAGGAACGCGGCGCAAGACGGTCTTACCCTTTTCGTTAACAGCTTTCTCTTTCTTCCAATAAAGAGGATCAAGTCCTCCCTTGGACTTGGTAAGATCAGCGCGAGTGAGCTCGAACATCTCGATCTCTTCGCGGTTCTCCACCAAGTGTGTGATGCAAGTATCGATGATTTTTGTGAAAGTATCGGTCCAAGCTTTCTCGGCCTTGGTTACACCATCTCGGTTCCATAGACATAGAGGAAATGTATAACCATTAACTTTGCCTGTTTCTTGGCTTGTATTCTCGCTGACACCGAAGGAGAATAGTCTCTCAGTCGGTAGGATGAGCTCACCTACGGTGCCATCTTCGTTTCGGGTGGAAATATTAATACGTTTAAACTCAATTTTTGGTACACTTTTCGGAATGGCCCCCGACACAGGTTCGGAGAAGATCATTCGTGAGGTATCGTATCCCGCAGGGGGGGTAAGTTGGGTATTTTGAGAATTGGACATTGTTTTTCTTATAACTGCTTTGTCCTTAGATTTGATTACAACGAAATCAAATCTATTTTTCTGTATTTAAGACTAAAAAAGTCTTAAATGATTAATTATCTTATTCTTGTTTCTTAGGGAAATGACGCTTCAAATGCGTCTGAAGACTATAATATCGAAGCGGTTCCTTGTTCTTCTTCGGGTTGAAAGCAAGGAGCTTCTGGAGCTTTGAATCTGGTTTGATCTGACGGCGATCCTCTGGATTCTGAAGGTTATTTTCGGAAATATACTGGCAGATATACTTGGTAACTTCCACGCGAGAGTGAAGATCTTTTGGACTCCATCCCGTAAACTTAGCCAACTCCTTGGAGATAGAGACTGGTTTTAGAAATCCTGAGTTCTTATTATTGGTTCGTCCAGTCTTCTTCTTTTGCTTCATTACACGAGCAGCGCGGTTACGAAGAAGTTTAATATTCTTGTTAAGAGAACGAAGAAACTTGATGCCCTTGGTTTTAGCGGGTCCTTCACGTAGATGCTGAATCTCTGCATCGACACTCGTAATCAAACTTTCAAAGTCCCCAAGAACGCTCTCACGAGTCGGAGCGCAACGCTTGGTAGCAGGAGGAGGAGTAGAAGTGTTTACCTTCTTGGATTCGACGGGAACGGCTTCAGCAAGTTTCTTTACAGACTTAGAAGGAGCTTTCTTAATGGAAGACTTTTTAGTCTTCTTGGTGGTTGGTTTCGTTTTACGCATTACAGCTTTGGGCATTTTTTTGTTAGCACCCTGTCTTTAAGTTAATTTGTTGATAATAAGAACACCAATAGACATCATCCCGAGATATAGTTATTATTATTCGTATAGGAATATTGTGAGTGGAAAGAATACATAGGAGACCCAAAAGTCTTGTTATGATAAAAACAAACTTTTTTATATTATAATAATAAATGGTTTCAGATCAACAAGCAAACTATATAATAAACATTAGTTTACATGTCTTGATCTTGTTCACATTCTTAACTATCTTCTTCTTTGCTTACATCTCTCGACTCGAGCAAAAGAGTGTTGATGATGCTCTACTAGATGCTATAAATGGTCAGGTAGACACTGTTCTTACAGGTATAGACAATCATATGCCCCCTCTTAAGATAGAATGGGAGATTCTCAATAAATTGGGCGAGGATATTCAAAAAGAATCCAAAGGCGCTCTTCCTGCTATTATATCTAATCATCGAAACCTGCGAAATATAGCTGTGGCTATGATAGTCGGTTTGTTTTGTATCATCGTAGGTCTGTATGTTTACTTCTTGTCAATTGGAATTAATATCAATTGGAAGAGAATAATTACAGAGAATATGATTATCTTTATTTTTGTAGGTATCATAGAGTTCCTATTCTTCACGAAGGTAGCAAGTAAATATATACCCGTAACTCCGGACTTATTGTCTAAGACTATTTTAGAACGACTCAAGTATCATTTTTTTGAGTACATGGACAAAAAATAATTGTATATGTATATTACATATACAATCCCATAGGAGGTTTAGATTCTTCCTTTATTTTACTATGTTTTTTTACTAACTCTATGCCATTGTGAAGGTCTTCACTTGTTAACACGAATTTATGAATTTTGTCTAGTCCTATAATTCTCTTAGCGTGCACCATTTTACATTTACTGAGAAAAGTTTCCACGTCTCCGCCAGCATGTTTAAAGTATTTCTTGTTGTCTTTCAACGCCTTTGTTACAATTTCATGATCCATAGAGGTCTCCCAGTTTGCCTCCTTTACCATCTTGAAGAAAATCTGTGCTAACTCAGACGGTGAATACTTTTCAATCTTGTGCACCCAAGGGAATCTTCTTTTAAGACCTTGATTCATCGCAAAGAAACATTCTTCTATGTCTCGTTCGTATCCAGCTGCTATACAGCAAAAGTCATTCTTGTGTTCAGACAAGAATGCTGTTAGCGTATCCAATGCTTCTTTAGAGAATGAATCTTTATCTTTGTCTCGTGGAGCTAAAGCATATACCTCGTCTATGAAAAGTACTCCTCCTAAGCAGGATTCGAGTAACTTTGAAGTCTTAATCGCAGTCTGTCCGAGATAGCCGGCAACGAAATCATCACGATAAGCTATACGAAAAGTCCCAGACTTCGATAAAATACCTAAACCCTGGTAAATCTTACCAATAATCTTAGCAACACTAGTCTTTCCCGAGCCCGGAGGCCCATATAACATTGTATGTAGGTACTCATTCGTTGTGTTGCGGCTGTGAAGTCCTTGTAAATAATATAGAATCTGACAAAAAACGGATTCTTTAAGAGCCTTCATGCCAATCAGATTATTAAGTTCTTCAAGATATGGTGTAATACGCCAAAGCATAATGGAGTCCAAGTTCTTGTAAAATTTGACAGAATGGCCAATTTCAATGAGATCTTGAATTGACGTGATAGGAGGAGCATCTAATAATTTGATGCGCGGTCTACGCTTCTTTCTGGGATATTGCTCGTTCATATCTTTACGCTTTTTATTACTCATCTTAATAATTGTATACATATTATTTCGCAAAAACAAAAACGAATAAGATATGATTCTCGTAATATAATAATAACCATGGGAATCAAAAATTTAAATAAATTTCTACGCGAAAAGTGCCCAGAAGTTTTCGAACCTACTCATATATCGCATTACAGTTTCAAGAAGGTAGCTATAGATATCTCTTTGTATCTGCATAAGTTCAAAGCTATTGCGGGAGATAGGTGGCTTGCGGCATTCCTGCATCTTGTCGCTAGTCTACGTCGTAACCAGATCCATGCAGTGTTCGTTTTCGATGGAAAATCTCCACCCGAGAAGAGCGAAGAACGCGCCAAGCGCCGTAAAGAAAGAGAAAAGCTCGAGAAATATATTTACGAACTCCAAGAAGGAGTAGACGAGTATCACAAAACCGGGGCTATACCCGTTGTTCTTATGAAACTCTGGGATCGACGTAGGTCTCCAAAGAGACTTTTAGGAAAAAGCAAGAGAGTAGACATGGATTGGGTACTTGAGAAGGTAAAACAAAAAAGTAATCAGCTCATCGATATTAGACCGGAAGATTTTCAGACAGCCAAATCCCTCTTTGATATTCTCAGTGTTCCATGTATTACTGCTCCGTGGGAGGCTGAAAAGATGTGTGCTAAACTTTGTACCGATGGGATTGTAGACGCCGTCCTATCTGAAGATACCGACGTAATAGCCTACGGGGCCCCGGTGTTTTTGACCAAGATTGACACTAAAGAAGACACGGTTATCGTTATTAATAATCTTAAGGTCCGAGAAGCGCTGGGAATATCATATTCACAGCTTCTAGATCTTTGTATAATGTGTGGCACCGATTATAACCCTAATATTTTTCGTGTAGGGGCACACACTGCGTATAAAAAGCTCTTAAATTTTAAGGATATTGAAGGGATAGAATCAAGTACACCTCTAGATACAAGTGTTCTGAAATACAAGAGAGTACGAGAACTATTCACCGAGTTTGAGGACTACGAGATCAAGAGTATTCCATACTGCGGGTCTCCCGATTACAAGAGACTGCTATCTTTTCTTCTTAAACACAAAGTTTGGTTCGACACGCGAAGATCTTCAGAAGACAATATACTCTCTGTAAAGAACCGTCTTGAAAAACTTAAGGAAGACTTTGGAGCATCTGTTGTAGTTTTCGATACCAAGTAAGTAATCAAGATCATATATCAGAATATGATCTTAAAAAAAACTATATGCAATAATAAATGCCAAGCTACTACAAAACCGGACAACTCTATCCTGAAAAGGAAACGTCTCATGTCAAGGAAACATGGTCAGCTAGACCTAAGATTAAGCATTCGGAAAGTCTTAAGGTTCGATACAAATTTCTTGACAACGCAAATCCTGGTTCACCGGAAGTTTGGGGCCCTGCTTTTTGGTTCTCGCTTCACAACGGAGCCACAAAATACCCTCTTAACGCTTCTCCTCTGTGGAGAGAGCGTATGAAGTCATTTATCAAGGGCATACCAGTGATGGTACCTTGTGAGAAATGTGCAGATCATGCTACAGCTTACATCGAGTCTTGTTCTAATTTAGATGAGGTGGTGAAGAATAGAGTATCTCTGTTCAAATTCTTTGTTGATTTCCATAATTTTGTCAACCGCAGATTGGGCAAGCATGAAATACCTTTGAAGACCGCAATTGACTTGTACACAGGCACAGCAAATGTGTTGACAGTAGAGTATGGACCTCCTTGAGTTAAATTGTATTATTAATACAACTTTTTGATCTCAAACAGCTCGGTATTCTTTTCCAGAGCAAACCCTTGTTTGACTTAAAAAAACAGAATTCTTATATAAAAATGTACACTAGTTATACTACTACGATACTGGATACCGGTGAAATAAGAGTAAAGAAGAGCAAGAGATTTATTACAACTAGACCTCTTAATGGGAAGAAACTTGGTGTTATGCTAGTGGGTTTGGGAGGTAATAATGGGTCAACGTTCACAGCAGGTCTTTTGGCTCACAGCAAGAACATTACATGGGAGAAAAAGGATGGGGTACACGCGGTCGAATTCGTGGGTTCTATTTCGCAAGTAGGATCGGTACATATTGGTTACGATAAACATGGCAAACCACATTCCAAGCTCTTTAAAGAGATGACGCAGATGTATAACCCTGATGATATCATAGTTGGTGGCTGGGATATATGCAGGGATGACTTATACATGGCAGCTAAGAAAGCTAAAGTCTTAGATATAGACTTGCTCAACAAGCTTAAACCACATCTTACGGAAATTGTACCGCTTCCCTCGGTATTTGACCCAAGTTTTCTAGCTTCCAATCAAAAGGAGCGAGCAAATAACGTATTACATGGGGCACTTCAAGATAAGCTTAACCATATTAAGAGCGACATTGTAAAGTTCAAAAAAGAACACAAGTTGGAGAAAGTAATCGTTCTATGGACTGCTTCTACGGAAAGGTTTACTCGCGGGACGTGGCCAGATGCGAAAGCGTTATTGAATTCTATTCAGAAAGGAGATACAGAGATCTCACCGTCTATTCTATTCGCAGTAGCGGCGATCGAAACAGGTTGTATTTTTCTCAACGGATCTCCTCAAAATACCATTGTACCGTCGATCATTGATTTAGCTGAGAAAAAAGGGACTTTTGTTGGTGGTGAAGATTTCAAAACTGGACAGACTAAGCTAAAGTCGGCTCTTGTTGACTGGTTGGCTTGTTCGGGTATTAGACCGTTATCAATTGTTTCTTATAATCATCTAGGTAACAATGATGGTAAGAATCTTAGTGAGGCTCCTCAATTTCGTAGTAAAGAGATCACTAAGAAAAATGTAATTGACGATGTTGTAGAGGGAAACCCTGAACTCTTTCCTAATGGTAACCCTGATCATACCGTCGTGATCAAGTATGTTCCAGCCGTAGGAGATAGTAAAAGAGCGATGGACGAATATTATTCTCAGCTTTTTCTTGACGGTAGACATACTCTGGCGTTACATAACACATGTGAAGACTCTCTTCTCGCCGTTCCCCTCATGCTCGATATTATACTATTCGCTGAACTCTTCAGTAGGGTAAGGATCGGGCAAGAATACGAAGATACTAAATTGCCTGACTCTCAAGGCGTGGGCACTGTGCTATCTCCGTTATCATTTTTCTTCAAAGCACCAATTGTAAATAAAGGAGAGCCAACCATCAACGCCTTCTTCAAACAACGGTATGGGTTAGAAAACTTCTTTCGAGTTCTAGCACAACTCCCTCCGCTTGACCACATAACATTACCTGTGTGTAGCAAGTAGGCTTTAGGATTTTTAATACTTTTTTGAAGTATTAAATATAAATAGTTAGTTTTACTACTTGGTTTTTTAGACTTAAGCTACTATGCTTTTTACCATTAATTGTGATACAGGGATTAAGGTTGACTAGAGTAGGGCTCGTTAACAAGTCGTATATCACGGGAACGTTTTTAATCTGTGTTGGCTTATGTTTTATTCCCATCTTTATCGTTGCTATGGTTGGAAAGACTACAACCCGGTATCCGTCTACTTGTACTACAAAATCAACACCACCATCGACGTTGTAAAATCAACAAATCACTCGCCAAACCAATTTGTTCAATTCCCTGAACAATTCGGATACGATACTTTCCGGAGGAGGAGAAAATAATTCT
>Ga0257114_1002242_pt1 | contig 13066 bp, 8 predicted proteins | sample SI112_10mmetaG_FD_190149 | JGI IMG/M metagenome (GOLD analysis project Ga0257114, IMG submission 190149) | Marine microbial communities from Saanich Inlet, British Columbia, Canada - SI112_10m | ecosystem: Environmental > Aquatic > Marine > Inlet | place: Canada: British Columbia | collected... | reverse complement strand
TTTTTTTTATTTGTTTTTCAATATATGAATAGTCATTGTGATAAATTATATCTCTAAAATCATTATTATTATTTTCATCATAAAAATTTTTACCATAATCTTTCTCATGTACTATTACAAAATTACCATCTTTATAAATACAATATTCATTTGTTCTTTTATATCGTATATCTTTATTCTTATTTAGCAAATAAACATAATTTATTAACATATAATTGTAAATAGTGTTTAATTTAAAAAATGGTGAGTTATTATAGGTGTATTCTTTTCTAATTGCATTAATACTATATACACTATACAATGTATAATTAATTATTGCAATTATTGTTATAATAAAAATTAACGCTATTATTAAATAAATTATATAACCAATTGCCATTGTAGTATTTTCATTATTCATGATTTTATCAATCCCTTAATTAATATCTATAAATTAATAATCATTGCGCCAATTATTAAAGTAAATAAAGTGAAGAATACAAGTAGTGTTTTAAAGTAATCATTTAACCACTCTTTATATGTTATATTAAACCATCCAGTTTCTAATATAAAAAATGTCAATGTAAATATTGATGCAAAAAATCCAGACATTGTTATAATTAATAACCACATTTTATAATATATTGTATTATCTTCATGATAACTATTGATATTTCTAGAATATTTTGATATTCTATTTTTTATTTCATCGTACTTAACTTTTAATTTTTCTTCACTAGGTAATACATAATTTAGATTAATATTATCAACATTAAATGGATTACTAGCAAAATCAGGCGGATATATAAATAAATATTTATTTGTTATTTCTTCATATTCGGGTAATATAACATTTTTCTTAGGATTATTAAGCATATGATAAAAACATTTCTCATTTGGTGGAATATACGCTTCGCTATTATCAAGATCTTTTAATGATTTTATTTTAATTGTTCTAAAAGAAGCGTCTTCACTTACTATATAGGTTATCATTAATTTTAATCTATTATTAATATCTTCTTTATAAAAATACTTCATTACATTTTCAATATTATCACTCCCTACTAAATTCTTTGCTTCTGGACTATTAATAAAATTATGTAATTTAGTAGGTAAGCTATCACCATCATTTTTAATTAATATTTTATATAGGGGAGGTATTATATATTTTTCAAATTCATCATTTATCCCTTTCATATTACCATAAACTTCTGTATCAATAACATTTAAATTATTATAATAATTATAAATATAATATATTAATATTAAAAATATTATCAATATATAAATTGATAAATAATTTAAGAAATTATAATCAGTTTTATTTGTTAAATCATAATTGAAATATTTACTATATCCAACTAACTTTATTTCTTTACTAATTCTTACATATGATAATGCATCAACAATATAATTAAACCAGAATATAAAAAACAATATAAAATATATTACAAACCACATTAATGTTTTTTGATCAACAATCAATGAATTAGTTTCATATAAATTACAATATTTTTTATATAAACTATCATTATAAGGCGAACTTGTATTAACAGGTTCGGAACCCATATTATATCGGCTTATTAAAAATTGAATAATATCTAGTAAATTCAATAATAATATTGTTAAAAATATTAAAATAATTACAAACAAAAATATATTATCTATTATTCGTGTATTATCGCTATTGTAAACTCTAATAGCTGTATCTACTAAATCGCTAAAACTCATTTGTTAATCTTAATATATGTATTTATAAAATATTAAAATAAAAATAATTTATATTGCTTTAAATATCCATAATAGTAAAAATATTGCTATTGGATAGCTAATTCTTAATAATAACTCTTGAAAATCAGTTAATACATTATCTCCAATATATTTGCTTATATAATGTGTTATCATTCTATCAATTGATATACCAAGAACAATTACTAATGAGAATAAAGCAAGTTTAATAATCTCTGTTTTTTTCATATTCATTTTATCCATAAAAGTGTATTCAACACGTCTTCTTGAATTACTATCTTCTTTTTGCAAAGGTTTTTGTTGCTGTACATGTTGAGGTTGTTGTTGCATCTGTTGTTGTTGCATCTGTTGTTGTTGCATCTGTTGTTGTTGCATCTGTTGTTGTTGCATCTGTTGTTGTTGCATCTGTTGAGGTTGTTTTTCTTCTTGTTCCGTACTAGGTTGTAAAGCCATTTTATGTAATTGTTGGCTTGATAATTGCGAAGAATACATTCTTTCACCTTCTCTTTCTCCTATTTGGTCACCTATCAAATTATCATCTGAACCATATAATAAATTTAAATCAGTCATAATATCCTACTTATATAAATATAAATTTATTATTTATAAAATAAATAATCTTTTAGTATAACAGATTATAATAATAAAAATATGGATTATGAAATGATATTGAATTATATATCATTAATATTAGCAATTTGTATTTTAATTGTAATGTTATATACTTGTTATAGTAAAAATACTATTGAAAGATTTGAAACAGAAGGTGAAAAAGTAACAGCTACTGGAAAAGCAAAAATTGGTGGCGTTTCAAAAGTAGAGGTTACCAATGGTGGTTCTGGCGTTGAAGAAGGTACTACTATTGAGTTTTCTGAACCCGAAGAAGAAGGTGGTGTCAGGGCAGAAGGCACAGCATTAATAGCTGATGAAAAAGTTACAGCAATTAAAGTAACAAATAGTGGTAGTGGATATACATCAGCTCCAAAAGTCAACTTTAAAGGAGCAGGTACAGGATTAGAAACAATAGTAAAACTTGGTGCCATATCTAAAATAGAAATAACAAATCCGGGAAAAGGTTACGTTTATGTACCAACAATAGATATTGGAGAAACTCCATTTGGTGGTGTTAAAGCAGAAGCAACGGCTATTGTAAAAAATGGTGAAATAACAAGTGTTACTATTGATAATGGTGGCGAAGGATACAAAGCAGATTTTGATGTAACATTTCAAAGTCCACAAGATACCGAAGATGATACTAACCCATTTCTTTCACTAGGTGACAAAAAAGAAGCAGTTTTAAAACTTTTAGAAGATTGTGCCAAAATAACAAAGGATAAAAAAGATAAAATAAAAAAAAGTATTGAAGATGATAAATTAAGAAAATTAGAAGTTGAAGAATTAATATCAAATATTAAATAAGTAAATTAATCTTCTTCTGATGAAGAAGATTCATTCTCATTAACGAAAAAATTATTGTATTGTTGTAATAGCATACCTTCTTCACTATACATATTTTCTTTTTTCTTATAATCCATAATATTATCTCTGGAAAAATCTTCTTCATCATCATCGCTATCTCCTTCTATTTCTTCTTGATTATATTGATAATCAAGATAATTCATTTTATATTCGGGATTTAATAATGATCCTTCTGGAAATTTTTTCTGTATTGGTTCATAATAATATATAGCAAACACAATATTATGATTTACTCCTTTAAAATCATAAAGTGTTCCATTGTTTGTTTCAAATCTAAGTGTCATTTTTGCTAACTTACCTATTGGGTGAAACTCTCTTACTGGTAATTTTGTAATACTTAATCTTTCACTATTAATACCTACACTATCAACACGAAATTTGGCCAAACCTAATGTATATTTAGAATATGATAATGAACCATATAAATGCTCTTCAATCTCTGGACATTTCATAACAATATATTTATTACCAATAAAATATATAATACCCGGTGATACTATTTTATATATATCTACTTTACCATCATTAAAGTATTTAACTGGATTATCATTATAGACACTATGAAATATTTTCACCATATTATCATTATTATATCTATAAATATCTTTGTATATATATCTACCTTGTGTATTTTGATTAGCATACAAATCAAATCCTAAATTTTCAGATATCGTAGATCTTTTCATATCTAAAATAAAAGGTTTTTTTGAATATATATCAATTAAATTTGTTAACTCTGATGGGTCAGAGTGTTCTTTGAAACCTATTTCAAAATTATTTAATTCATCATAATTAGTAAAAAATGTTTTTAGTGTATAATCACCTGGCATAATGTCAATTTTGTTAAATACATCTTTGTAATTAATTTTTTTTTTATGACCAAAATTTTCCAATGTATTATCATTAATTTCATTCATTTTATACCATATTATTAAGTTACTTAATGTATTTTTATGATTATTATCATAACAATAATTTATATCATTTTGATTTAGTACTCTATTATATATTTTAAAATCTTTAATATTTAAATTTTCCGTATCCCAGTCACCATTATCTAAATCTAAGCGTTTTCCAATATATTTATCTGTATAAAATACATTTTTTATTCCAATAGATGAGTCATATGTTTCTGTTTTATAATATCCCACCTCATTTATTATATTTATTACCCATGTGTTATTTTCAGATATTGTCCATGCAATATGAGTTAAATAACTTAAATTAATATTATTAATTATTTTCTCATTAGTTTCATTACCAATTCTAAATAATAAATTATAAGTTTGTAATTCGCTATTTTGTCTAATTAATTTAACTATTATTGGTGCTTTTTCAGATGTTGTTGGATTTATTAAATGATTATAGTTGAAATCTAATAAAGTATATGAATTATCAGCATTAGTAGAATTATTATATGATGAATTAGCAGTTAATTTTAAACTAATTGTAATTCCTTTTGTTTCTCCACCTATACCACCTGAATTATATATATTGTATAAATTTACTACATTTTTAATATATACATATTCTTTACCCTTAATATTTAATAAATTATTTACTATCGAAGCATTTGTTATATCTGCACTGGCTTCTATTTCATCTGTCACGCCATTTTTTATAAGACTATCATTAATATCTTTACCAATATAATAATATATTGAATTATTATCTGTATCCACATTATACATCGTTCTTGGTATACTTGCATCAATAATTTCCATACCTATAATATTTTTAAAAGGCGTACTAAACTCAACAACATAGTTGTTTGGGTCTGGGAAAATAGTTCTATCTCTATCACTACTATCAATTAAAAAAGTATATGTTTGTTTAATACTATTTGCTTTCAAATAATTAACGTCTTCTATAGACATATATACCTCTATTATTAATTAATATTGTATTGTTTTATATAAAGCATTTTATATTTTGAGTACATAATTTTAATAATCTCTTTAAATTTTAAAGTTTTATAAAATCTAAATAAAAATAAAATTATGTACTCAAAATATTGTTTGTTTTAATGATTTACCTTTCCCCTTAATTCTCTTTAATCTGGTTTTTAATTTTGGAAAGTATTTAATTATAAAATGTGTAATATCATCATCATTTCTACATTTATATATTTTCAAAAAATCATTGATATATACATATAATATTGTTTTATATACAACATAACAATAACAATTTGTGTTTTCAAACCATTTGTAATCACCTTGATGGTCTAATACATTTTTAGCAATTTTTAAACTATGTTCTTTATCTTTTTTTAATAACTCCTTAAATTTCTTGCCTGTTTCAAGCGAATAAAATATTGTATTTAATATACATGCAAAAGTTTCAATGATGGCTTCGTTTGGTATTAGTAATTGTCTTTCACTAATATTGCTGAGTTTTTTTAATATTTGCAAATTATGCGGTTTCCAACCATCGTAATGCATAGTAATATTATGATGTAATAACTCATGTAATATTACTTTTTCATAATCTTGAAATCTTACTATATATATATTATTACCATTTATGTAAGTAAATCCACCATTTATATTTACAGCATTTACACTCATATGTTTTTTTGGTAAAGTACGCTTTCCAGGATACATAATAATATAATAATTAAAATCTTTTATTATATTATATAATTGCGCAGTAAGATACACACGATAAATGCTTTTACATAAATGTTCACGTTTTTTCCTACTTATAGTACCTTTTACAATAATATTGAATGTAATATTTTTATAAGATATTCTGTAACATTTATTACAAGAATTATAATAATCTATTACAAATTTCCAATAAAAAAAACTATCATTTAATAAAAGTCTCTTGACATCACCAAAATAACTGCAATCAATTTCTTTTATTATACATTCTTTTATATCAAATTTATAAGCGGATTTAAACACACGATATAAAATATTTAAATTTCCTGGACAATTAATATTCATTAGAAATAAAAAATTGTTTAGACTCCTTAATAATATTAGATATATATTTATCTTCTTTTAGCTTTGTTCCAATAAATAATAACTTAGATGACATCATTTCAGTTTTGCTATTGACACTATTTGTTTTATTTGCCCAATGTATAGATCTTTCAATAAATAACTTACATACATTGTTTCTTATTGCATTTTTTAATTTTTCACATTTTTTATCAGTATACCATATATCATTTTCAAAATACTCCCATACATTATTTTCAATATATCTAAAATCACTTTTTAATATTTTATATATAGCATTTGCTATATCATAATCACTATTATTTGTAATACAATCGTCTATAATTTTATTCATTAAATATATAATATATATATAAAATAAATAACATAATGCTTATTTATAAAAATGTTAAAGGCGATAAATGTAGTGTTGAAAGCTCTTTAAAAGAATGCAATAAGGCTTTAAATCCAGATAATACTCAAACATTCTTGAAATTTGAAAGATGTATTAATTTAACTTTTAAAGAATATGATGAAAAAGAATATATAAATGACAATATTTGTTGCATTGAATTTGAAACTACAATAGATAATATTAAAAATGAAATTAAAAATAGAATACGCAATATTCCGAGAGTTGATGCTTTCCAAGGAAAAGTCCCATTGCCAATTTATGTGATGATAGCAAAAGTTATAGAGTATGATCCAAATGATAAAAATGCAAATACAATTAAAGTATTTTTAGACGAATTGGATGATGTAAATATGGTTAAAAGTTTAAACAAAATACAAAATTCATTCAAAAAAACTTCTTTGGTTAAATATACATTTCAAGGTAAATACAAAGTAGTAATTTATATACCAAATTTTATGAAAATTAAAAAAGGAGCTAATAGAAATAAATATACCTATTTTCCATCACTTGAATCAGTATCTCAGCAAAATAAATGGATGAACTTTGTTGTTAGTAAAAAATCTATGTATTTTCGCGCAGTTAAACAAGATACAGATTACACAAAAGAAGTAATTGATAAAATTGGAGTTGATGAATATTATGATTTATCACCACGTGAAAGAAGAAAAAAACAAGAAAAAATAATTGAAAAAAACATAGATAATTGGGAAAACGATTTATTATTTTATGAACTGGAAAAAACATGCTTAAATATGGGGTGTGTTTCAGATCTTGGTGAAGATTTTGAAGAGTTAGTTCCTAAATATAGTATGGATGGAGCAGAAATGGATAACAATTCAAAGAAAAAATCACCATATTATCCATCTAAATGTTTTCAAACAAAAAATTATAAAGATTACATGTTTGATGATAGTGGCGAAGGAGAAGATGATGCCATTGAAAAAAAAGAAAAATATGCTGAAGAAGCCATTGATATTATGAAAGAGAAATATGAATCAGCGGAAGATGCAAAAAAAGCTATGGAAAATAATGAAGAGCCTGGTGAAGATTATTTTAGTGGTTCATTTGATTCTTTGATTAAAACCTCTGTATCAGAAGCACGAAGTGAAGTTTATGATAAACCAGGGAAAAAACCGCATCAATATTCAAAAGCTTTTAATAATAATATATTAAAAGATTTTGCTAGACGTAATAACAAATATCCTGGAATACCCGAAATGACATTTCGTTTATATAAATTAGAACAAAATAACAGCGAATTTAAAAGTTTATTTCATTATATGCCATGGGGGGATATGTTACTAACACAAGAATATGTATTAAATGAAGGTGAAATAATAAGAATGGATGATCCAGTCATTGATAAAAAAACACTAAATGTCAGTATAAATCAATTAGCATTTAAATCATTTAATAATAGATTTGAAATTAAAATTAAGGGTAATGGAATATTAAATGTATATGATAATGGAAGAGATATTGGTGCTTTAAATGGAGCACAAAGCATAAATATGTTGAATTTTAAAAATAGAGTTTTAAAATGCGAACTCAATAATATTCATATATATGGAGAAGATGTTCATGAACAAAATGACAATCGAGGTACATTACAATTAACTATTAAAGATTCAAAAGCAAAAATACCATGTAGTATAATTGTTGATCCAAATAATGGAAGTTTAGTAATTTATGATTTAGGATTTAATGTAGTTAATTAATATAGAAAAATTTTATTAATAGATAATAATACAATATATTAGGAAAGTATGATTAGTAGCGAATGGGATATATTAGATTTATATTTTAAAGATCATAAATATCCATTTACTGGACATCATTTAGATAGTTACAGAGATTTTATTAAATCCCAAATACCTTATATCATTAAATCATATAATCCTATAACAATGATTAAATACGATGATTATGATAATATAACTATGAAAGTCAATTTATACGTTGGTGGAGAAAATGGTGATGAAATTTTTGTAGATAGACCAACAACATACGAAAACGGCACCCCTAAACTAATTACTCCTAATGATGCACGCATGAGAAATTTAACATACGAATCACATATATTTGCAAAAGTATTTATTAAAATAACTACACATGATTCAGCAAAAGAATTTACTAAAACTTTCAATAATGTTGCTATTGGTAGTATACCTATTATGCTTCATAGTGATACATGTATTTTAAAAAATCAAGGTTCTAATATTTTACGTAGATTAGGCGAATGTCCTTATGATACAGGTGGGTATTTCATTATTGATGGTAAAGAAAAGGTAATTGTCGCACAAGAAAAAATAGTTACAAATAAGCTATTTGTAACAAAATTACATGACAATAATGAAGGCTTTGGATATAAAGGTGTAATAAGATGTGTTGCAGATAAAGGTGCATTGGCACCAAGAACAGTTGAATTTTATTATGTTGAAACACCAGTTATTGATGCCATGTCTAATGAAGATATTAAAATAAAAAATTCTACTTTAAAGGATTTAAAGGACTATCTTTATGGTTCAATATATGTTTCACTGCCATCATTTAATGGTAAAGTACCTTTATTTATACTATTTCGTGCATTTGGTATTGAAAGTGATAAAGAGATATATAATACTATATTTGGAAATAAACTAAATGATAATGAAAGAAACTACTTTGATGATTTAATAAGACCTTCTATAATGAGCACGACATATATTGAAGATGGTTTTGAATATAAAATTTATACACAAGAAGATGCTATAAAATATCTCAAAAATAAAGTTAGATATGGAACTTTTGAGCATGTTAAATCTACTTTAACAATGGATGTATTTCCAAATATATCAGATTTCAATAGTAAAGGAAAATATCTTGGATATCTTGTATTACAATTTATTAAAACATTTATCAATGTAATGCCTATTAGTGATAGAGATAGTTATATTTATAAACGTGTTGACATTAGTGGTTTTATGCTATCAGAGTTATTTCAAGAAGCATATCAAAAGTTAAGAGATAGTATTCGTAACACGATGGATAGTATGTATTATTATGGTTCATGGAAACAACAAGATAATTATGATAATTTCATTAATGAACATAATATTTATAAATTAGTTTCAGCAATGATAGTAACAGATACCTTCAATAAATCTTTAAAAGGTAGATGGGGTCTAGCAACAGATGAAGATCCGGAAATGGGTAAAGTACAAGATTTATCACGCATTAGTTACATAGGATATATGTCACATTTGCGTCGTGTTAATATACCCATTGATAGAAGTATTAAAATAACAGGGCCACACAGATTACATTCACAACAATGGGGAATGATGTGTCCATTTGAAAGTCCTGATGGTGGTTCAATAGGATATCTTAAAAATCTATCATTACTTGCTAAAATAACAGCAGGTTTAAATATAGATAATATTGAACAATGTTTAATTGATATTGGTATTATTCCATTGAAAAACTACAATTTATATACAAATAAAAATATAACAAATGTATTTTTAAATGGAACTCTATTTGGTATTACAGGCGACCCCATATTTGTAACACGATTACTTAAAGCATTTAGAAGAAATGGATTAATCAACATATTAATATCTATATCTTGGCATATTCCAACAAATGAATTACGTATATTTACAGAAGCAGGTAGACCATGTCGTCCTCTACTTATATTAAAACACAATAAATCAGGTGATAACGAAATAGCAGTATATAAACACAAATATACAAATTGGTTTGATATGTTAAATGGGTTATCTATTAAATTAAAAGATGAAGAAAAAACAGATGATTATTATTATAGAGATATATATACAAACCCTCTTGATATAAGTATTTCTAAACATACTTATGCTGCTACTGGCGGTGCTAGTTATAATTCTTCTGAATATGATAGTAAATATTATGAAACAAATTATCAAGGTGGAGGACAAGACGATGCAAATGAAAGTCTGGGAGGTGTTGAAGAAGAAGGTATTTTTAATTTAATAACTAAAAAATTATTTAATTATGAAGGAGGTAAAAAAGAAGAAGATTACAACGATAATGAAGATGATGAACATAATAGCTATTATAGAGATAAATATAAGAAAATATTAGCTGTATTAGAAAATAACGCAGCATGTATAGAATATCTTGATAATGAAGAAACCGATACATGTTTGATTGCAATGAATAAAGATGAAATTACCCCATATCATACACATTTAGAAATACATCCTTCAACTATATTAAGTGTTGTAAGTGGTAATATTCCAATGTGTAACCATAATCAATCAGTACGTAATGTTTTCCATGCAGCTCAATCTAAACAAGCAATAAGTATGTATGCAACTAACTTTAATAATCGCTTTGATACTATGAGTTATGTCTTACATTATCCCCAACGTGCAATAATAAATACAAGAATAGCACAATATACATCAAGTGATACTATGGGGAATGGTTTTAACACAATAGTAGCAATAATGACATATTCTGGATTTAATCAAGAAGATAGTATTATGATAAATCGTGCTACAATTAATAGAGGTCTTAATTCACTTGCATATTATAAATCTATTACAGCAACTTCTAAAATTGTTTCTCAAAATGAAAGAACTATATTTGGAAATCCTATTAAAATGAATGAAGAAGGAATAAAAGTTTTGGGAATTAAAAAGAGAGACTATTCTCATATCAATGATAAGGGATTTATTAAAGAAGGTACATATATACCACAAGGCCAAGAGGTTATTATTGTAGGTATGTTAAGTGTTAAAGAGATTTATAAAGAGGTAAAACGTGGTGTATTTATTGAACAAGTCAAAGAAACTATATATACAGATATATCAATAAGTACTGATAATTCACTTTATGGTACAATTGATAAGGTTTATATATCAAATAAATTGGCTGGTGAAGATTCTATAATATGTAAAGTTAGATTTTTGAAAATTAAAAAACCTGAATATGGTGATAAACATGCTTCGCGTCATGGTCAAAAAGGTGTATTGGGTATGATTATACCAGAAGAAAATATGCCATTTACAAAAGATGGTGTTAAACCAGATATTATTATAAATCCTCATGCTATCCCTTCAAGAATGACAATTGGACATTTAGTAGAATGTATATTTGCTAAAATGTGTTGTTTGGATGGTATTATGGGTGATGCTACTGTATTTATACCAATTGATAATGAGAAAATATATAAAAGACTTGAAGATAATGGTTTCAATAAACATGGTAACGAAATATTATATAATGGTTTTACTGGTAAACAAATAGAAACTGAGATATTTATTGGACCAACATATTATTTTAGATTAAAACATATGGTTGCAGAAAAATTAAATGCTCGTGGAATAGGTAAATTAGCAGGATTAACACGACAACCTACAGAAGGAAGACGTAAAGGAGGTGGTTTACGTATTGGTGAAATGGAAAGAGATACTGTATTAAGTCATGGATTATCACTATTTTTAAAAGAAAGTATGATGGAGCGTTCTGATAAATATACATGGTGTGCATGTAAAAGATGTGGAACACTTGTTGCATTTAATATAACTGAAAATATTAATACTTGCAAAAATTGTAATAATGACGATGTATCTGTAATACAAACCCCTTATGCATTCAAACTATTTACACAAGAATTAGAAGCAATGGGTATACAAATGAGAATTAATACAGAACATATAGAATTGCCCATTGAACAAGTATATCTAAATAGAAATAATGATAGTGATAATGAAGAAGGTGATGATCTTGATGATATTGAATTGTTTGATTATGAAGATGATACATTTATAAAAGATGAAAAATTATGGGAAGAACAATATAATTTTAAAGAACAAGTTTTCAAACAAAGTGGAGGAAGTATAATTGAAAAATATGAAGAAAATAATGATAATAGTGAAGATGAAGAATTAGATGGTGGTAGTAACGCAAGTGACGCGAGTGACGCGAGTGACGCGAGTGACGCCATTGAAGATGAAGAATTAGATGGTGGTAGTAACGCCAGTGACGCGAGTGACGCTAGTGACGCAATAGAAGATGAAGAATTAGATGGTGGAGATAACGCCAGTGACGCTAATCAAGATGAAGAATTAGATGGTGGAGATAACGCCAGTGACGCTAATCAAGATGAAGAATTAGATGGTGGAGATAACTCTAGTGACGCCAATCAAGATGAAGAATTACATGGTGGAGATAACGCAAGTGATGCTAATGACGCTAGTGACGCTAGTGATGCTAGCGAAGATGAAGGCATAGAAGGTGGTGATAATGCGAGTGGAATTGATGATGCTAGTGAAGATAATAGAGATGCAAGTGTTCTTGAAGAAATATCTAATATTAGTGATACTGGTGATACCAATAATGATATTAAAAATTCAAATAATGAAATTCAGGAAGGTGGTAATAGTGAAAATATTAAAGTTATTGAAATACAAGAATAAAAAAAAATGTATTAATAAGAGAACTATATCAAAATATAATGGAAGTT
>Ga0257114_1002239_pt1 | contig 13077 bp, 11 predicted proteins | sample SI112_10mmetaG_FD_190149 | JGI IMG/M metagenome (GOLD analysis project Ga0257114, IMG submission 190149) | Marine microbial communities from Saanich Inlet, British Columbia, Canada - SI112_10m | ecosystem: Environmental > Aquatic > Marine > Inlet | place: Canada: British Columbia | collected... | reverse complement strand
ACCCTAAACCCTAAACCCTAAACCCTAAACCCTAAACCCTAAACCCTAAACCCTAAACCCTAAACCCTAAACCCTAAACCCTAAACCCCAAAACAATTTATCCGAACCCTAGTCCTCCAAACCCTAAATTTACCCCGCCCCACCTCCCGTACTCCTACACCCATAACCAGTATCAACAATTACTCCAAAAAACCCAACCCACACCATACGCCCGCGACGACGTAAAGGTCCGGGTCGCCGCCGGCACCCAGAGTGCCGCGACACGCGCGCGCACAAAGACGCACATACACGTTTCCTACACATGTGCAAAATTCCAGCGTCGTCGACCGCCATTAAAGTGGTTTCGGTGACCCCTTTACTCGCGCAACTTTAGGGCGCCGAAAGCGTCATGTTCCAGAGACACTGCTAACCCTAGTTTCTAACCCTAGTTTCTAACCCTAGTTTCAGGGAGGCGGGTTTCGAGCGGCGACGCGCTGGTGACGACGCGGGGACGACGACGGTAATGGCGTGGGTGAATCGCTTTGCATTCCTGTTTCTTCTATTTCTAGCCCGCGATCGTTCGTTTGCGATCCCCGCGTGGTTCGCACATGTGTATCGTCACGCGCGCTCGCCCGCGAATGTCGCATCGCGCAAACGAGAAAACCCCTAAAAAACGCTCGAGAAACGGCACTGTTCGACGCGTGTTTCCGAGCGTGCGTCGTCGCGGGAACGACGACGCAGGAATCGCGTGCGTTGCGCGAAAAATCTTTTCGTTGATTTATTTCGATGTTCTATACCTACACTCGCGTCGATCGTCGTGTCTGTTTCTTTTTCGCTGGTTCGTCCGGCGAGTCGGTGAAAGCGTCGCGATTCGAATCGTCGCCGTCTTCGACGTCCGCGAGCATTTCATCACCACCGACGGCTTCACCCTTCTTCGTGTTTTCTACGATCAATTCGTCACGGAAACCTTCTTTTGAGAACCCTCCGTCGGCGGTGTTGAGCTCATTCGTGCGAATAAACTCCGCCGCGCCGCTCCAATGAGGATCGTGCACGTGGCGCTTCTTTTCAGACGCCGTCGTTGATTTCCGCTTACCTGTCGTCTTATCCGCAGTGAGCGAGTGCACGGGATAATCGCACTTACGGAATCGGCTAAACATGGACACGTCGTACTTGTACTCGACGGCGGCTGAGCTCAGGACAGTCGCAGCCAGTTCTCGGTCGTCACCGATCAAGTACACTTGCTTCGCCCCGTAGCACAGCGGTACAAGCGTTGAAGGCTCGACCGCTTGCGTAGCCTCGTCGATTATGACGGCGTCGAACGTCGTAGACATCCTGGCAAACATACCCGCGCCGCTAAATGAAAGCGTACTACACACCACGTTCGCTTCGTCCAAAATTGCCTGTTTCAACCTGTCGCGTTCGACGGCCGCTTCGAATTTGCGCACCGAATCGACGTGTGCGCCCAACTCTCCTAATCGTTGTGAAACGAGTGCATCCATGCTGACTTGTCGCACCGAGTCGTGTACGTTTACGCCAACGCGGACGACAGTCGGTGAGTACGTCTCGCCATTACCGTCGACGAGACCGGTCTTGATGATAAGCGACACGATTTCATCTAAAATCTCGTTCGACGGCGCACACACGAGAATCTTTGATCGTCTGTAGGCGTCGGCGCCCAATGTTTGCGCGACGACTCTCACGGCGCCATTGCTCGACGGCTTGGAAGACGGAGACACATTCGATTCGGCGTTTACCGATCCGCTCACTTTCTCCGCCGCGAGCGTCGGTCGCGGTGGTGCGTCGCGCGGATTAGTTGTTCCCCGCAACCATGGCGAAGCGCGCATCCAAGCTTCGCGCTTCTCCTCAGCTGTGGCTACCACGCGCGCCTCTCGCATCTTGGCGTACGCCTTAAAATCAACGATCGCCCTCGAAGACGTGCTCGGAACGGAGTGCAACAGCACGGACAGCAGAGGAATGATCGTGCGCGTCTTCCCAGTCCCCGGAGCACCTTGAACGAGCACCAAGGGCTCTCGCGTTAACGCGCTCTCTAACGCCTTGATTTGCGAATCGTTGCAAGAGCGCTCGACGAAAGTTTTCAAGCCGTCGGGCATACTCCACGCGTTGACGGAAGACGGACCGCCGATGCCCGCCGCGGGAGTGCCGTTAAGAATCGTCGCCGCGTAGGGGAACGCTGGAAAGGCGTGAATCGCTAGCCACTCGCGCGTGAACGTGGACAAGTTTGCCAAACTCTTCAGGAACCAACGCTCGCCCTTCACCGCGGTGAGCGCGTTGCGAACGGTGCGAAACCGCTTGTAATCGCTCTCACTATGCGCTCGCGCTTCCGTCGTCATTGTTGTATCTGGGAGGTATAGTCGAAGGCGCACTCGAGTTTTCATTTCGCGGCCATCGACGACAGCGAGCGCGTGCGTCAACCTCGCGTCCTCCGTCACCTTCGCGGTCAACTCTTCCTTGCTCAGTAGCACTAAATCGTTATCCGAGAGTCGTTCCGAATCGGTTTCGCTCACGTCGAATGCGACGACGTGAAACTCTTCGTCCCGCTCCGCCGCGCGCGCCGCTTCCGCCTTCACGCTCGTCCCCTCGCCGCTTCGTCTGCGCACGTGTTCGTCGCACTCAGCGAGCACGAACGGGGCGTACGTTCGCACGTACTCTCGTGCGTTGTCGAATCGCAACGGGACCTGCGTCATCGACCTCGTCGCCGTCGTATTCGCACCGCCGCCGCCGCTCGCGAACCAGTCGGCCGGCAGCAGCGCGCGATGGAACGCGGCGAGGTGGGCGTCGACCGCCCACGCATCGTGCGTCGTCGTCGTCGTTGTCGTCGTCGTCGTCGTCGCCATCGCTTTCGCGTCAGTCGGCGTGCACGCGGTCGCCCCGTCGTCGTATGCGGGTTCGCACTCGTTCGCGCTCTTGCCTTCACACGCCGACGGGGCGACCACCGCGTCGTTCGGCTCGGCTTTCGACACGATGGGACAGGCGGGGAAGAAGAAGCGAAAGTCGATCGGGGACGACGACGACGGGCCGCGACGCGACGACGGCGCTGGCGCGACGGACGTCAAGCGCACGACGGTGAAAAAGGCGAAACGACCGAAAAAGAGAGCGACGACGACGACGGCAGGCGCGATAACGACGACGCAAGCGACCGAGGATATGTCTCCCACGCTTGAGAAGCCACGCGCGAGCGAGACGGCGAAGAAGATGAAGAAGACGAAGAAGGCGAACGACGATGTTACTGAAGACGGGGAAATTTCGCGAGGAAGCGACGGCGAGGCGAAAGACGCGAAACCGCAGAGCGATTATGGTGAGGCGGCGACGACGGCGGACGACCAGGAAAATGAGGAGGTGCGCAACATATTACGGCAACCGCGGTACTTTGACGATGATTACGAAGCTGCGGCGCTGCGTTGCTTCCGCTGCGGTCAAGGTGGGCATCGCGAGGCCGAGTGCGAGCTTCCGGCGAAGAAGAAAGCGTGTCATTTGTGCGGATACAAATCTCACATCGCGCGCGACTGTCCACATGGCTTGTGTTTCAACTGTCTCACCCCAGGGCACCAGAGCCGCGACTGTCCGTACGCGCGTGGTTCCGGCCGAGACGCTCAAGAGCGATGTTGTCTGAGGTGTGGAAAATCCGGTCACGTGGTCGCTGATTGCGTGTACAGATTCGACGCGAGCGATCTTGCGCAGATTCACTGTTACGTGTGTGGGTCCAAGGGACACCTTTGCTGCGCGCCGCAAGACTCTTTACCTCCTGGACTACCGAGTTGCTGTCGATGCGGCGGCGACGGCCATCTCGATACTGCGTGCGCGCACTCGAGGCGAGGCTTCGGTGGTGGTGCCGCACCTGATTTTGCGTGTTTTCATTGCGGCCAACGCGGTCACATCGCTCGCGAATGTCCGAGTAAGAACAACACGCGCGGCGGTCCAGGAACATCGTTGGACTTTTCGCGCGCGCCTCAGACGTTCAGCATCGGTTCAGGTGGTAGCTGGCGCGGCGGCGGTGGCAGAACGTCAAAGTACGCAAAGTATAGCGGCGGAGGCGGAAGAGGCAGAGGCGGTTGGAGCGGCGGTGGCAGTGGCACGCAGAGACGTTGGTGAGTCATACCGTAGATGTGTAGTCAGCATATGAAATCGCGTAGGAAAATAGAGTAGACGTTGCAAAAGCACAGAAGCGAAAACAAACAGCAGGATTTATAGGTGACGTTGGTTGGCGCAAGGTGTACCTAAATGTTCTATGTGCTAATCTCTAACTCTCAACCGCCACTGCGACTTCCGGTGACGCTTCTTCTTTCTGAACTACTTTTTTCTTGCGCGACGCGCCGAAAGAAGCCGACGGGTCGAGCATGAGCGCGGCGAGCTCGTCCCGCTTTGATGCCTGTTTAGCGAACCCAAAACTATTCACGAAGAATCCCACGACCCCGACCGCTGCCGCGAACAGAACGAGCGCGCGCGAGGTATCAATCTTGCGACCTGAACCGTTCGTGCGCCGCGCCGCAGTCGTCAAGACCTTTGACTCGGGAATTCCTTGCGTCGCAGCTTTGTCGCCGTTCTGGGCCTCTGGCTCGCTCGCAGCGAGCAGTGCGGTGTGGTTGACATCCTGGTCTGCATGGATGTGCGAATGTGTCTGGTGACGCTCTTCTATGCGCGCCGCCACGCGCTCGGCGATTCGTTCTTCGACGATCGCTAGCCGCGACTGCGCCGCGGACGCTCCCCCCAACGCTGGCGCCAGGACGCTTTCGCGCACCACTCCAGACTTGACCAGACCTTCTAACTCCCTCGGCAAAGTCGCCATGAAGTCTACTTTCGACGTCAATACCATGTCCACGTCATCCGCACCACAACTTCTATCGACGGTTTGAAACGCTACGCACGCCGCGCGCGCGCCGCGAAATCGCTCTTCAACAGCTCGCGACGCCTCCATCGTCGTCCCGTGCTCGACTTGCGCGCACCATCGCACGTTCCCACTCTTCGCGCGTTTATCGTCTCCTTCGCGCCAGCGTCGCCACGGCGCGAGCCCTCCGTTCGCTGCTGGTACCACGTAGTCCGTCGCCGGTCGCCGGCGGTCTCGCCGTTCACCGCGCGCCGCCTCCGCGTCCGCGTCCACGAGCACCAGCGTTCGCCCACTCGCCTTCGCCACCGCGGCGTAGCACCGCAAGCGTTCGACGTCGCGTTCGAACGATTCGCTCGCCGGTGCGTGGGCGTATAAAATCTTCGCGCCGTTGTTGTCGGCTCGATGCGCGCGCGCGTCCGCACCGCGCGCGAGCGCGGCGATCGACGCGCACGCGCCGACGCACGCGATCGCGCTCTTCATCGTCCACGCGTGTCGTCGTCGCCGAACTCGCGCGCTCGCGCGCTCGCCCATCGCGCGCGGTCCGATGTGAGGTGGAAGGTGCAAGGTGTTACAACGCGCACACGACGCGTCGCCGCGGCGAGCGTTTCCGAAGGCGTTTTTTCGAGGCGAAATCGTTCGGCGCGCACTGTCGATCGCGTGGGTGTGACGATGGTGGCGCTGGACGTCGAAGGATTGACGCGGGAAATAGACGCCGTGCGCGACGTCGTCGTCGTCCCGGGCGGAGAAACGACGACGACGACGTCAACGGCGGAGCGAGCTGGGAGTGATGATGTGGGAAGGATTGAAGCGGCGCTCGCGGGACACGAAGGGACGTGGCACTTGCGTGTCAATAGACTCGAGCGCGGTAAACTCGTCGCGTGGTACGCGGTGGTGTATTCACGTCCCGTACCCGTGCGAGCGCAGCCGCACATCGATAGCGCCGTGTTACGCTTCGCAGCGCCGAGCGCGCGCGTACTCGGCGTGTCGCTCACGAGCGATGGGTGGCTTGAACTCGCGGGAGACGACGCGAGCGGGGAAAACGTGAACGGTAGCGCGGGATGGATGCTGACAAATCATCCCGAGCACGGAACTCTACTCGAACACGCGAGCGGGTGCGAACTGCCGCCGACGACGATGCGTCTGGCGAGCGCCGAAGCGGTGATCGACGTCGACCACACCGCGCTTCCGCTCAGGAACGAAGGATACTTGTATCGCGTTGCGCACGGACCGTTCGTTCCCGTGCGAGCATCGGCGTCGGTGAAATCCGAAATCATCGGTCGAATGCACGAGGATCGACTAGTTCGCGCGCGCGCGCGCCGCGGGGATTGGATCGAGCTGCGCGAGGACGGCGTCGCGGGATGGATGCTGACGCTGCATCCCGAGTTTGGGCGACTACTGAAGCGATGCAACGCGGACGGGAGCGATATTATTCACGCCACGTCGGAGTGATTCTTGCACCGCACATAGTGATGAGTACTCAATACGTTTTACCGCTAAATTTCCCTAGATCTCGCTAAGAAGTTATTTACCCCCACTTCGCTTTCGTCTTGTTCTCTGCAAGCTTCGTCGTCGTGACTTCCTCGAGCATGGCTTTCGTGCACGCGCCGTCGGACGATCCGTGCGCCGCCGCTTGAACGCTCGCCATGAGCTTTGAAATTTCACGACCGCTGAGACCTTCCGTCTTTGCCGCGACGGCGTCCAGGTCGGCGTCAGTGACATCCTTCACCTCGATGGGGCGCTCGGGAAGGCTTCTGCGGAACAAGCCGCCGAAGAAAGATTTCGCAGGTTTCTCGTCGCCGGCGTCCGCACCTCGGACGATGAGCTTGTCGAAATATAATTTCACCATTCGCTTTCGCGCTTCGAGATCCGGCAAGCCGATTTCAACGGACTCGTCCATGCGGTCAAGGACCGCTTTGTCCAAATCCTCCGGTCGATTCGTCGCTAAAACCAAAGCCACGTCGCGGTTCATCTCACCAGTGCGGTACAACAGCGCGTTGAGCGCGGCGCGAGATTCCGTACCGGCGACGTCACTCCCCCGTTTCGCCAAGAAGGCGTCGGCTTCGTCGATGAACAAGAGCAAACCTTTACGACTGGTGGACGCCCAGTCAAACATTTCGTGGAGCTTCGTCACGGCGTTAGCGCCGAGGGGAGCAACATCACCGCCCGTCATCACCGCGTAGTCCAAGCCGCTGTACCGAGCGAGACGTTTGGCCGCCATCGTCTTGCCCGTGCCCGGAGGGCCGTGGAAGAGGATGTTTCGAAACGGCGCTGAGTGCTTCTTCGTGTTCGCCGTCGACACCGCCAAACGTTGCACGCGCTCTTGCAGCTTGTTTCCGAGGACGACGTCGCCCAATATTCCGTTCGCTTGCGCCGGAGCCGCCGCAGTGGACGCGGCAGCTGCTGGTTTAGGCTTCCAAAACGACCCGCGAGATGTCTCGCGAATCAAAGAAGGCTGTCCGATGTACTTTTCGAGTTGCCTAAAGCCGAATCGAGCGCCCTCACGCGATGCATACACGCCCGCGGCGAGTGCGGTGGCGCTTCCGACGAACATCATCATGCGGTCGCGGTCGCCGAGGATGGAGTTGAATCCGCCGCCGATCAAGCCGAGCGTCTCGTTGACGAGCTTCACGGCCTTGTCCGTCTCCGCCGTCACTTTGGCAATCATCTGTCGACGAATCACGTCTTCATTCTTTCTGTTCTCCGCGATGCGACCTTCGGCTTCTGCGATTGCCTTCGCTCGCAAGTTTTCGCGTTCAAGCTCGGCGCGGTACCGCTCGGTCTCTCGGCGTTCGCGCTGAATCTTCTCCTCCGTCGCCCTCTTGATAGCCTCTTGTCTTTCCACGCCCTCTTCTTGCAGCTTGACCATTTCCGCGTTCCGTTGCCTGCGCTGCTCGTGCTCGGTCGCCATTCTCTTTCTCGCAAGCTCGTCGTCGTATTGCTTCAACTGCGCCTGTTGCTGCGACCGCTCCTTCTCCACGCGCGATTGTTCACTCCACATCACCTTTTCGCGTTCCGTGGCGTGCGCCGCCGCCGCCGCCGCCGCCTCTGCCTCGCGCGCACGAAGTTCACTTTGTTTCGTTTGTTCTTGCGTGCGCGAGAGCTCCAACACTTTCGTCGCGTACGGGGACTGGTTGATTTCTCTGAGCGCCTTGGCGCCTCGCTCCAGAGCCTCGGGGTCGAACGCCGCGTTGGCGCCACTCTTATTGCTTCGCGACGCCTTGATTTCGCTTTCAAACTTTTGATCGCTCGGTGGAGAGCTTTCCTTTTTCCCCCCCAACCCGAACGGCGCGCACATGGCCGTGGGCACGCTCACGACCGCCGCAAACGTCGTGGCGGCCAGAGCTCGGATCGCGGACGTCGATGACGTCGAGCCCGCGTTCGCGGCGCCGTGTGCGGCCGCATCCACGGTTTCGCGCGCGGTCGTAGAGAACCTGGCGTCGTGTTTCGCGAATTCTCGCACCAGCGTGCGCACGTTGGAGCGCGACATGGCGAGCGGACGCGCGCGCGCGTCACAATGGGGCCTCGGCCTTTTTGGGAGCCACGAACGACGTTGGCGACGATGGCGACGTTCGATTGTGAAAGGAGTGGTCGCGCGCTGTTCAGACGCGTGATTACGTTACAACGTGAAACCCTCGCCTTGTTGCTTTGCCCCCGGGACGTCAGCGGCTAAATCGGCAAAGATTTCATCCCACGTCGCGCCGCGTCGTTCTTTTCCCGTCTTCTCGACGTCGCCGTCCGCAGACGTCGCCTTCATCATGTTACTCAATCCAACCTCACCGAGCGGCTTCGCCGCGTCCGAGTTGTAACATTCAAACGTCGCGTTCGCTGCATCATCGCGAGTGATGGACTCGATGCAAATCGCCGCGACGTCTTCGCGAGAGATGCGCCCGGAGATTTCGTCGCCTTGGTTGAGCTCGAGCGCGCCGACGCCGCGCGCGGGGTCTTCCGAAAGACCTCCCGGGCGCACGACGGTGTAAAACTGCCCCGGCCGGTCGAAATAAAGCGCGCGCACGGCGTCTTCGCCCAAAATCTTATTCCTCATGATGCCGCCGAATAAGTTGAGGAAGATGTACACGGGCGACGCCGGCTTTGACACTGCGCCCGAGGAGACGATGACGAACCTTTCCACGCCCGCGCGCAAGCACGCGCGCGCGCACGTGATGACACCGTCCCGATCGACGCGCGATGCATCGCCTCCATTCTGCGACTGCGACGCCGCGAACACGACCGCCTTCGCGCCCGAGAACGCGTTGCTCAGCTCCGCCACGCTCGCCGTGGCCACGTTTGCCTCGGCGCCGCGCACGCGCTCGTCCGACGCCCCGCCGTCGTACGTCCCGCTTCTCGTGCACGCCACGATCTCTCGCGCCTCGGTGTTGGCGCGTAAATATTCCACGCATCGCTTGCCAGTCTTCCCGTTCGCCCCGACGACGACGACTTTCGCGTCTCGAAGCGACGCCGCGACGGCGACGGGCGCGCGCGCGCTCCGCCGCGACGCGCGTCGACGCGGCGCGTTCGCCGTTCGCGCGCGCGCGGTGCCGCGCAGGGCGCGCGTCGCGTTCGACGACATCGATCGAACGCCGCCCACGTCGCGTCGCTGTGCCGCCGCGCGCGACGGACGACGCGAGCGCCATCGCGATGGCCGCGGCGTGACGTCGACGCCGCGCCACAACTCGACGGCGACTCGAAGGCGCGCGACGACGCGCGAGGCGACGATGGCGAGCGCGATGCGTGGGGTGGCATCACCACCGTCGCGCGCGACGCGCGCGCGCGCGACGAGCCAGACGTCGACGCGCGCGAAGACGACGACGCGCGCGTCGACATCGACATCGACATCGTCGTCGACATCGTCGTCGTCGAGCGATGTGTTCATGCGTCTGGCGTCGTCCATGGGGCGTGGAGACGCGCGCGATGACGCCGACGCGCGAAGGGTGACGATGCGAGAGATCCTGCGCGGCGCCGATGGACCGCCGAGGATGTTCAGTCCGTTGGTGACGCGCGGCGGCGCGAGACGCGGCGACGCGCCGTTAGCGGTGTACTTGCCGGGATTAGACGGCACTGGATTCAGCGCGGCGTCGCAGTTTGAGTACATCGCCGATGAATTCAATCTCATCGCGCTGAACGTGCCCGCGGGCGATCGTGGTGACGTTTTCGATTTAGTGAAAGCGACGACGGCTTACTTGGACACGCACGTCGCGGCGGCGCGCGCGAACGGTGAGAACGAGGACGTCTATCTCATCGGAGAGTCGATGGGTGGTATGCTGTCTTTGTGCGTCGCAAGTGAGCGTCCAGATTTGATCACGCGCTTGATTTTGGTCAATCCCGCGAGTTCGTTCGATCGAAGCGCGTGGCCGGCGCTCGGCCCGTTGCTGCCGAACGTCCCGAGCGAATTGTGGGGCGCCGTGCCGTACGCGCTGACGCCGGTGCTGATCGATCCCGTACGCATGGCACGCGGTATGATGGATAAAGTCATGTCGTCCGCGGTGTCGGACGATCCGTTGACAACCATCGCGGCGGGGGTGGAAGAGCTCGCCGGATTGCTACCGGCGCTTGGCGCGCTGGCCGAAATCATCCCGCGCGAGACGCTCGCACATCGATTGGATAAAGTCCTTCGCATGGGATGTGAATACTTGAACAGCGATGATTACGCCAAGCTGACAGCGATTGACGTGCCCACGCTCGTCATCGCAAGTGAGAACGATAATCTGATACCGAGTTTGGCCGAGAGCGAACGTCTCAGGAAGTTTTTGCCCCGCGCCAAAGTCGAGGTATTGAAAGGTGCGTCGCACGCGGCACTTCAGGAGCCGGGGGTCAATGTAATGACCATCGCGCGTCGAAATGGGTTCGTTCCGAAGCGTGCAGATGCGCCGGTGATGACGCGTGACGCAAAGTTTGATCCACCGTCGCCGGCGGACATCGAACGCGCTCGCGAAAGTCTCGCAGGTTTGCGAGCGCTGACGTCACCGGTGTTTTTTAGCACGCGACCGGATGGGAAAATTGTGCGCGGTCTCAGCGCGGTACCAATACGCCAACGTGGTTCGCGACCGATCTTGCTAGTTGGGAACCACCAAACGATGGCGCCGGATCTCGGATTTCTAGTAGATGAATTCTTGCGTGAATACGACGTCTGCCTTCGCGGCTTGGCGCATCCTGTGGTGTCGCGCGAAGGCGGTGGCGATGGATTCGGCGGCGAAGACGCACCGCGCTCGTTCGAAGATACGCTTCGTGACGCTGTGAAGAACACGCCCGTGGAACCGTTACTGCCGCGTCGAGAGCCGAAGCCCCCGCGGCGAGCGATGAATATTGTCGGCGGCGGGTCATCATTCACGTCTTTCGGCGCCGTGCCCGTCAGTGGCTTCGCGTTGTTTCGCCTACTAAAACAAGGCGAGGCCGTGTTGCTCTTTCCGGGTGGCGTTCGCGAAGCGTTCAAACGAAAAAACGAAAAGTACAAACTCTTTTGGCCTTCCAAGCCAGAGTTCATTCGCATGGCAATCAAGCACGACGCGATAATCGTCCCGTTCGCGGCGATCGGCGCCGAGGACTCCATCGACATCGTCGCCGACGCCAACGACTTGATGAATAACCCTATCGTGGGCGATTCCGTCCGTAAACGCTCGCAAAGCGTTCCGAAGGCGCGCGCCGTCGACACTCGCGTCACCGCGGACGCGGGAGAAGAGGAGTTATTCATCCAGCCTGTCGTCGTACCCAAAGCCCCTGAGCGCTTCTACTTTCGTTTCATGGCGCCTATTGACGTGAGTGGAGCGGATTTGGATGACGAAGAGCGCGTCAAGGCGATTTACGAGCGAGTATACGGTGAAGTTGAAGGCGGTATACAGTATCTGTTGCGCGAACGCGAGAGCGATCCATTCAAAGAGCTTGCGCCGAGAGTAGTGTTCGAAGCGGCGACCTCTACGCAGGCGCCGACGTTTCGTTAATGAACATGGAGGCGACGCTCAAGGATAAGGCGGTTCAGGCAGTTTAGGCGGATCAGGCGGTTTCAGGCGGTTTAGGCGCGTTAGTGCACGTTAATGAGGACAACTTTCGGTTATCTTGTATTATAAAATGTACACAGGGATGAAAAGTGGCTTACTACAGTCGGCTCTACTTGCGCGAGAGCTTGCGCGAGGCGCACTCTCGACCAATGCACGTGTACCTCTTTAGGAAGTTTTTCAGCTCATTCAAGCGATTCTCGAGCTCTTCTAATGACCCCGGTCCTTTGCTCAGCGCGTCCCGCGCTTCTGCCACGATGGCCTCTCGGAGCGATTCGCACGTGTGTTGGATCCCCTCAGCGCCGAGCGTCGAGGACGCCCCGCGGAGCTTGTGCAAGGTTGCGCGCGCCGTATCGAAACCTTCCGTCGTTCTCTTTTCTTCATCGTTCAAAATCTCTTTCAGTTCGTCCAGCATGGTTTGCGAATCGTCGCAATACATCTCCACGATTTCCTCCATAAAAGTCGGCTCAGAATCCGTCTGCAAATCGAGCAACTCGTCGAACTGCGCGCGGTTGAGCAAATTGTTCACGGGATCGAACGCGTGTTTCTCCATAGCGAGCAACTCGCCCAGTAACGATTCGTCACTCGTCGTTTTCATGCGCGCTTCCAGCTCCTCCACGGTCTCCTCACTCGATGTCTGCTCGTCCGCGTCGCTCTCGTCGCCTCCAACTTGTTTCGCTTCGTCGTCGCCGTCGCCACCCTTCGCGCTCGGTTCCGCGTCCGCTTTACCCTCAACTTCGCCGTCGCGCGCGATTATCTTTGTCTTCGCGTCTTCGCTCGCTTCTCCCGCGCTCGCGCTTCGACGCGTCGACGCGCGCGTCATCGTCCCACGAAATCGCCTCGAATCGTATCCGCGATACGGTTACGACCGATCGATCGCGCGCGCGCGGACGCGGTCGTCGTCGCGCGCGCGACCGCGACGACCGCGCGCGCGCGAGAAGACGATCGCGTTCGCGACGCGCGCGACCGGACCGGTTCGGTGTCTCGACGTCACCGCGTCGCGACACCGGGTGTGCCAAAGTGCCGGCGATACGCCGACCGGACGCGATCGCCCCGGGGCATCGAAATCGGGTGTCGGGCGAGCCGGGCAAAGGATTCGCTACGTATGAGTACAACCCCGGACGGAGACCGGAGGCGATGACTACGGCTCTACAGCTTGGCGAGGAAACCGCCGTCGACGGGCAAGACCACACCCGTGATCCAGGCCGCGGCGTCGCTTGAGAGAAAGGCCACGGCGCCCGCGACGTCCGCCGGCGCGCCCGCGCGGCG